>JACCDX010628296.1_pt1 | contig 72597 bp, 98 predicted proteins | sample 7449681 | NCBI WGS metagenome assembly JACCDX01 (sample SAMN15323450, study PRJNA562643) | freshwater metagenome | isolation source: river surface water | place: USA:Blue River Watershed | collected 2017-08-18 | reverse complement strand
GCAATTGGCTCAAGAACATTGACTGTAACTAGTGCGACCAGCTTAATTCCAGGACAGTTAATTATTGGTCAAGGTTTACCAGCTAACACATATATTGATAGTTCTTATGTTTCTGGCAGTACAACAATTCCATTAACAAGAGCGTTTATTGCAGCAGGTTCTACAACTCCTAACGCTTATGAAACTTACACTGTACCAAGCCCTGGTATGGTAGTTTCAGGTACAGGTATTGCTGCTGCTAGTGAAACACAGGCAACTACTGTGGCTAGTATTAACTTTACTACCACAGGCGGTGCAACTACTTCAGGTACAGTGTTTATTACACAACCAATGACAGCTGGTGCGAGTGGTACTTATACTTACGGTGCAATTACAGCTAACACACCAACCAGCGTTATTGCATTAGCTACTACATTTGGTATTAGTCCAGGTATGGTAATTACCGGTACTGCCGGTGGTACAATTCCAGGTAACTGTATCGTAGCATTTGTACAAAACCAAGGTTCAGGTATTGTTTTAAATCAACCAATTAACCTATCAACTACATTTACTAACGGTAGTGCATTAACATTTACTACACAAACTAACTTATATGCTATCACCGCTGCTACTGGCGGCGCAAGCACACCTATTAGTGCAACTAGTATTACAATGGTAAGTGCTGCTGCTATTGCAGGTGTACAAATTGGTAGCTATGTAACTAGCGCAACTCCGGCACAATTTATTCCTATTGGAACTTATGTAACTGGTGTTAGCGGTGCAGTTGTTACACTAAGTCAAGCAGTTACTACACTGATTCCAGCAAGTACTAACTTAACATTTGGTAGTAGAGTTAATGTTATTGGAGCAACACAGGCAGTGGTCAACGGACAATGGCCTGTTAGTGCAGTTACAGCCAGCACAATTACCTTCCAAACCAGTTCTGCTGCTACATCAGCTACAGTTAGTGTGTTCGGACAAACAAGAATTTTTGGCGAAGACTTTATTGCACGTAAGACATTAGTAAGAGAATTTAGAATTCCTCAAACTAACTTTAACTTAGATACATTAGACGGCCGCGGACCAAGCGGATTTAACTTAGACCCAACTAAGGCACAGATGATCTTTATGGATTACACTTGGTACGGTGAAGGTTTTGCTCGTTGGGGTGTACGTGCAGTTAATGGCGATGTAATATATTGCCACAAGCTACAACACGGTAACGTTCAGTATCAAGCATACTTACGTTCAGGAAACTTACCAGGACGCTTTGAATTAATTAATTTAGGTGCTAATAGTGCAATTACATCAAATATTGCTGCTACAGGATTTACAATTAGTCCTAGTAACCCAGGCACAATTACAGTATTTGATGCAAGTAAATATTTTGTACCATTCACAGACAGTATTAGCGGAACAGGTAAAAACGGTGAAGTTAACATCGAAGGAGAATTCTTCTTCTATACAGGACTAGCAACTACTACCGGACAAGCTCCTTGGGCTACTGGATCAAGTGGTGTTACTAGTGTAGCAACACTAGGCGCTGTTACAGTAAGCAATGGTGCAGTCACTGGTATTGCTCTAACATCAGGTGGTGCAGGATATACAAGTAGTCCTCCGATTGTTATCAGCGGACCAGGTGCAGGAGCTAGAGCCATAGCTAATGTGGTAAACGGATCTGTAGTTAGTATTACAATTACAGATGGCGGAACTGGTTATACTATTACTCCTAATGCTTATATTGGACCAAACCAGTTGACCGGTGCAGTTCGTGAGCCTAATGCTGTTTCAGTAGGCAACTTAGTAGGAGCAGTAAGCACTACAGGAAGTACAGCAATTACCAGTGTTACTAACGCAAGTAGTTACTATATTGGTATGAGATTAGGTGCAATCGCAGCATTTAATAACTTACCAGTTACTATCACAGGTGTTAGTGGTCCTACAATTTATGTAGACCAACCAGCTGTAACTAGTGGATCAATTACAATTGGACCAATTGCAAAAGGTGTACCTACAGCAGCAGTTCATAGTGCTGCTAATACTTCAGGTGCTCCAGTAGCAACAGCATTGAACACAACACAACAGGTTGTTCCAGCTGCACAGCACTGGGGAGTTAGTGTAATGATGGACGGACGTTTCGATAACGATAAATCCTATGTGTTTACTACACCACGTCAGACTGCTGCGGTGGTCAATGCTAACGCAACTAGCCCACTGATCAGTATTCGTGTAAGCCCAAGCGTATCGCTAGGTTTTGCTCGTAACTTTGGTGTACGTGATATTGTTAACCGTATGCAATTGAACTTAGCTGCGATGGACGTTTATACATCAGGACAGTTCCTAATTACTGTACGTTACAACTGCTCAAGTAACACGTTCGTTGCTCCTTTATGGGCATCTAACTCAGTTGGTTCAGGTTCGTTAGCACAAGTTATCTATCATAACAGTCAAGACGTTGTTACTGGTGGTGATGTTGTTGTTGCGTTCTATGCTACTAATGCAGGTTCGAACGTGTTCGCAGTTACACAGCAAGACTTGTCAAACGTTAAAGACTTAGGTAATAGTATTGTCGGTGGCGATGCTGTTTACCCAGACGGTCCAGACGTTATTACAGTATTTGCTACAAACTTATCAACAACTACATCAAGTCCAATTTATACACGTTTAAGCTGGACAGAAGCACAAGCTTAATACAAGCTTCAACAAAAAAGCACCGCAAGGTGCTTTTTTTGTGACATTAAAAAAGCACACCTTAGTGTGCTTTTTATTATATTAGCTATGTATTAGTGTACCATATACATCGTTAATACTACCGCCAGGAGTACTTATACCAGCTTGGTTAAACGGATTACTAGTACTTAGTACCATAAATTCGAACTTTGCTGTACGTCCTGAAGTTATAGCAGCAGTGTTCGCTCCGGTATTACTATTAGCTGCAATCAAGTTAGAAAATGTCATAGTAATACCTGCTGTGGCTTTAACATACAGGGTAATTCTACGTCCTGTTGGAAATCCTTTATAATAAGGAACACCGCCAGAGTTGTTAATATTATCAAAGAATACTGTACTGCTTGATCCAGTGGTTAGAAATACTACATTATGCCCATTCATACCAAAATCTAATACGTACTGGTTATTAGAACTTATAGGAAATGTGCTTACAATTGGTTTTTCGCCTGGGCTACCAATTACCGCAGTAATGTTAGCACCACTACCTACACCGTTAGCACTGGTAACTGTTACAGTTGGAGGATACAAATATCCAGACCCTGTGTCTAACACGTTGATAAATTGAACAGCACCTGCATTTATTGTAGCAACTGCTACAGGCTGTCTACCTCCTTGCATTTGAGGAGGGCTAAATGTTATCAATGGAGGTGTAGTGTAACCACTGCCTGCTGTTTGGAGCACACAGTTGACCACTCCACCGACTTGATGTATAGCACCTTGTGTAATTACACCGCTGTATCCTAAAGTACTGAAACCTTGAGCAATAGTACCAATATATAATAGAGTACAGTTACCGCTAGTAACGAAACCGTTAGCTTGAGTTGGCACACTGTTACCAGCGATTGTATCTGTTCCAGTTGTACCAGCTCTGACTACCTGATAAACAAAACTTACACCAGTTCCTGCTTGTTGTACACGTAGATAGCTGTTAATAGTTACTTGGGTACCAGAGGCAGCACCGGTGTTAATATAGTCAAACGTTGGATTTACTGGGCTAGGTGCTTGAAAAGTAATTTGCGGAGCTAGAGTATACCCAGTTCCTGGATTAGTTATACTAGTATTAACAACACTACTACAATTAATTGTAGCTGTATTAGTTACACCAATAGCACCAGTAGTAGTACTAGCATAAGAAACAGTAGTTGTAGTACAAGCGGTAACAACATATTGTCCGTTATAGCCTGCTGGGCTCATATTTGCTACAGTAATTAAACTACCAATTGGAAATGGAGGAGCAGGTTGAGTATTAAATGTCAGTGTTGCAACTGAGCCTGATCCGGATGAAGCTGTGATAATCACTGTATAGTTTATTGTATGAGCAATAGCAGTAGCTTGGATTCCTCCAGGAATTTGTGGCGCCGCTATATTAGTAACTGGTCCAGGAGTTGCCATAACAACACTGGATGTAGCTACTACAGTCGGAGTAGGTAATGTAGCTCCATAATTGTTGTGATTGAAAATAATACCACCAGTAGTGATAGCACCTGTAGTTGCGTTTTGATATGTTACTGTAGTTGTAGTACAATTAATAGGTTGATATGTTCCGTTGTAACCTGCTGGAACTACACCTGCTACAGTGATAAATTCTCCTACACTGCTTAGTCTTCCTAATGTTGTTGCTGTACCTGTTTGAGAATTAGCAACAGTAACTTGTGTAGTAGAAGCAGTTAATACAGTAAATGTTCCGTTGTATCCTTCAGGAAAAGCACCACTGATTGTAATAGGTTGTCCTACTCTTGGTGTACTGGTTCCTGCACTACCCCAGCTAGCAAAACTGATAGTAACGATACCTGCCGATGCACTGATACCAGTGATTGCTTGGCTCCAACTAATGATAAAAGGGGGAATTGTTTGAGTACCAAATGTTAAAGTAGCAGCTGAACCTGTTCCAGTTGTAGCATTTACGCCTAAATGTAGTGCAGCATTGGAATATGCACCACCAAAACCACTGTTAGTAAGAATGTTACCAAGACTTTGTCCAAAAGGCATATGCATTAACGCACCGCCAGCAGTTATACTATGCTGAACACCTACGCCACCAAGTACTTGAAGTGCTCCTGAATTAGGACTAACACTAGGTGTAGTTTCATCTAATATTACTGCACCTTTTGTGTTATTGCTAGTTGAGCGTAAAATTAAATTGCCGCCGACTTGATCGCTACCTACTACAGGAATTCCTGCACTATTAATATTTGCATCGTCCCTTGTTATACCTGCTGTTAGTTGAACACTCATTTACCGACTCCAATAATTATTATTTAGCTGTTTCTACGTGTATATTAGGAGCGTGCCTTAGCACCCAGTTTTCCAGTGCCCATTTAGATTCTGCAACTAATTTTTGAGCAGTGGCGTGATCCATTCTTGTTGTTGACGGATCTAAAATAAATGACTCCATAACATTGTCAAAATTTTCAACTGCACGATTAAGATTGGCTAACAGTTTTTTACCCTCTTCTTGAATTTCACCTTCAGTGCTGTCTATTGCTAGATTAAACCTTTTCTGATCAGTCTTGTATCTGTCTAAATCACGTATTTTGCTAAACATAGTTTCTCCATAAAACACCCAATATTTATTGATAAATACGGTAGGAATCAAAAAATGACTACTTCAATTTTAACAACAAATATCGTGGGCGATTTAGAAATAAAAAACAGCCCTGCACTAGCTTTTGAAATGCAGCCTATTGTTGCAGGATCTGCTGAAACACTTATTGACGAATTTGATGCCACAGTATATCAAGGTTGTAGATTAACTTTATTAATAAAGAACGAAATTGGACAACTAGAAATTAACGAATGTATGGTAATACACGATGATGTGTATGCCTATGTTAGAAACTTAGGAACACTTAATAATATTTCCAGCAATACTTACATCAGTCAATTTCGTGCAGAATTATTAAGAGGATTTGTAAGAGTGTTCATTACCGGTGTTGGTAACAAAAATGAAATTAGATTCTTTAGATTAATGTTTAAGAAATAATATGCCAAATCCTCCTTATGTTTATAATGGTAACCTGTGGCAAGGATCACAGTGGTATAACGGTACCGGAGTACCTAGCAACTCGATTGGTAAAAATGGAGATTTTTTTCTAAGAGCTGATACAGATCAAGTTTATACAAAAATATCTGGTGCTTGGATTGTTACACAGGACTTAACTGGATATACAGGTAGCCGTGGAGATTTAGGATATACTGGTAGTCGCGGATTCACCGGCAGTACAGGTTTTACAGGATCAGCGAGTACAGTACAAGGTCCACAAGGATACACAGGTAGTCAAGGTCCTACGGGATTTACTGGCAGTTTTGGATTCAGAGGTTATACTGGTAGTCAAGGTCTAACCGGATTTGTAGGATCAAGAGGTGCGACTGGATTTACGGGCAGTCAGGGATTTACGGGCAGTCAAGGATATACTGGTAGTAGAGGGTTCACTGTATTGAGTGGTACCACTACGCCTACTACACAAGGTATAGACGGAGACTTCTTTATAAACAGTAGTCTTTGGCAAATTTATGGCCCAAAAACAGCAGGTGTGTGGGGATCTCCTACTCCTATAACTGGTGTGGCTGCTAATATTATGTTTGTAATAGATGGCCTTGGGGCAACAATCACTACAGGCATTAAAGGAGATATGGAGATTCCTTTTGATTGCACTATAACCAGTGTAAGACTATTTGCAGATCAACAAGGATCTATCGTTGTAGATATTTACAAATCAAATTTTAGTAATTTTCCTCCAGGTGCAATTAATACAATTACATCAGCATCTAAACCTACAATTTCAAACAATTCAAAGTACGAAGACTCTACACTAACAGGATGGACTTCCACTATTACAGCAGGAGATGTGTTGAGATTCACTGTAGATAGTGTGTCTACTATTACTAGACTAACAGTTTCCTTAACTGTGACTCGAACATAGGAGATAAACGTTGGCTGATAGATATTGGAGAGGAGGTAGCGGAAGTTGGACTGCTGTGAATACTGCGAACTGGTCTGCTACATCCGGAGGCCCTGGAGGAGCAAGTGTTCCTACACAAGATGATGATGTGTATTTTGATGCAAACAGTGACACCGGTGGTATATTCACTGTAACAATAACTGCATTCACTGCCGTATGTAGAAATTTAACTGTAAATACTACAGATTTTACTTTTACTCTTAGTCAAAGCACCGGTACTCTAGAAGTTTACGGAAGTTTGGAATTACCATCTACTAATTTTGTATTGTCATCAAATGTTCAAATAACCTTTCGTGCATCGACAGCATCGAACACTATTTTAACTCGTGGCGTACCACTAAGTACTACCATATTCAACGGTACAGGACAGTGGTTTTTAACATCATCTTTAACAACATCAACTGGAGGTCTTACTCTTACACAAGGATCTCTAAATACTTCAGGATTTGCAGTTACTACTCCTTTTTTTAACTCAAATAATTCTAATGTAAGAACACTTACTTTAAATAATTCAACATTTACTATTAATACCAATACAGGTTGGAACTGCTCGACATCGACAAACTTTACTCTCAGTGCAGGAACTTCAGAAATTATATTAAGTAGCACTCAACCTACATTTAACGGAGGTGGATTAACTTATCGTACAGTTAGCTATACAGATACTACTGCTACTAGTTTAATTAAAGCTATAACAGGTGCAAATACTTTTTTTAATCTAAATTTTGCTACTCCTGCTACTTCCGGATGCAATAACATTACATTTTCTGCTGATCAAATCATTACTGGCACATTGACAGCTACAGGATCGGGCGGATTTCAAAGATTGGCCTTGTTGTCTAATACCATTGATACTCAACGAACATTGACCTGCGCAGCTATTGCTGCAATTTCTGATGTTGATTTTAGAGATATAAGAATCGCAGGTGCAGTAGGCACATTATCTGGTACACGACTAGGTGATTGTGGAGGTAACGGAGGTATAACATTTGCTGCTCCTAAAACAGTTTGGTGGAGTAATAGCGTAGGAGGTAACTGGGGAGGAGATAATTTTGGTGCAAGCTCTGGAGGTGCAGTTAGCATTGCCAATTATCCTGTGGCACAAGATACTGTAATTATAAACAACTCAGGAGCTGTGGCAGCTGGTCTTACTATTGTAATCAATGGCAATTATCATATGCCTAGTATTGATATGACTACAAGAACAACTAGCTTAACATTAGGAACAGTATCATCTTTTACAGTTTCATTCTATGGTGATCTATTGTATGCAGGAGTAGTTACAACAACTGGAACTAGTACCTATGTGTTTGCTAATCGAACAATTAAAACTTTTTCTGCACCAGCATTATCAATTTTTGGAGGACCTTTAATTATAGAAGCCCCTGGAGGTGGCCTGGCAATATCTGCAACATCGGGATCTATAAGAACTAACTCTGATATAGAAATTCGTAGAGGAACATTTACTACAAATAGCATTAATGTAAGTCAGTTTAACAGAGTTTTAGTAACAGGCACTGGTGCAAAAACTTTAAATTGGGGTACCAGTACTCTTAGCAATTCAAGTTCATTGTCTTATTGGCAAGTTACTGGAACTAACATTACTTGGAATGGTGCTCCTAACATAAATGATTTAACTGGCGGGCAATCTATTTTCTCTGGCGGCGGCTATACTTACGGAACACTTACAATGAACCCGTCTGGAGCAGCCGCACTGAATACTGCCAGATCTATAACTGGCACAAATACATTTAGCAACATAATCTGGACCGTAGGATCTACGTTAGGTTGGTACGGATTAAGTTTGTCCGATAATCAAACTATAACAGGTAATTTTACTATAACAGGGACACAGGCAATTTACCGTGCTTTTATTAGATCTAATACCATTGGGACAGCAAGAACATTATCTGTAGGATCAATGACATCAACTTATATAGATTTTAGAGATATCACATTAACTGGCACTGCTGCACCACTATCGGGTACACGCTTAGGAGATTGCGGAGGAAATAGTGGCATAACCTTTGATGCACCTTCAACCAAATATTGGAACGCTGCTGCTGGAGGAGAATGGTTAAGCAATTCTTGGGCTAACAGTGAAGGTGGCGCTACAAGTTTTGAAAATTTCCCTTTAGCTCAAGATACTGTCATTGTACCAAACTCAGGATTGAATAATGGTGCTACAATTACTTTACTGGCACCTTATAATATGCCTTCTTTGAATCTTTCTACAAGAACAAACAGTATGACATTCGCGGTTACTGCGTCTGGTGTTGCTACTCCTTACACAATAATTTTTTATGGCGATCTTATAAGTTCTAGTTCTGTTACTTGGACTAGTCCAAGGGCAGATGGAGTCACCGAATCGACGTTTGTCTTTTGTAATCGAAGTGCTAAAACTTTAGATACCGGCGGTAGTACTGTTCCGGTAACTTTAGAAATTAATTGCCCTGGCGGTGGCTTGAACTTGACATATGTAGGTATTACTCAATTTACTAGGTATTTTGGGTTGACTACACTGGCTAGAGGAACACTAAATTTATCACCCTTTGCAACTTTAACAACAGGATATTTTAGCAGTTCAGGAACAAGCACAAGAGAAATTGTGTTTGGCACAGGAAGTACAATCGCCCTAGTAGGAAGTCTAGTTACATCAACTTCGTTATTTCTTTCTGATCCTACTAATCTTACTGTCACTGGGGACTCTGATTTTTCAATTAGCGGATCTGGAAATAGAATTATCAATATAGGAACAATGACAGAATCCAATTCTGTAAATGTATCTTTGAACGGAGCTATGACACCAACATTCTCTAGTAGTGGAACCTGTACTATTAAAAATCTAAGTATGTCTGGTATAAATGCTCCAACATTAGCAACTAATATGGTGTTGTATGGAAATTTAACAATGCCTGCGAATACTTTCAATACAACTACAAACACAATAACATTTGCTAGCTCTGTAACTGGTAATTTAATTAGTAATGCTTCTGGTGTTGCTATTCCTGTTCCTATAATATTCAATGGAATAGGAGGACAGTGGAGTTTGCAACATAATATGGGATTGATAACTAGTATACAACTAAGAAATGGTACACTAAATTTAAATGGAAAAACACTTAGTGCTACTACCTTTTCTACTGGCGAGGGCACAAAAAATCTTATCTTTAACGGAGCAACTTTAACCATAACTGGTTCTGGAAGTACCGCATTTAATAATGCCAATCCATCAGGATTCACTGTTACTAGTGGTACTGGCACAGGCAGACTAGCATTTAATTCTAGTTCTGCTAAAACGTTTGTTGGTGGCGGCACTACTTATAATTGTACTGTAAGACAAGCTGGTAGCGGTACTCTTACAATCACTGGAAATAATACATTTAATGCTTTTGAAAATACAGTTTCACCTACATCTATTACTTTTACAGCTAATACAACTACAACATTTAATACTTGGAATGTCAGCGGATTCTTAACAAATTTTATTACTATTCGTAGCTCAACACCAGGAGTTCCTTATACTTTGAATAAAACATCTGGAACTGTTAGTTCAAGCAGCTTAGATTTACAGGACAGTATTGCTACTGGAGGAGCAACTTGGCTATCATATCTTATTAACAATAACGTCAATTCTGGAAACAATCTTGGTTGGCAATTCTATTTGAATACACTCAATCGAGGTTACATCATAACCTAGCCAATAAATACTATATTAAGGATATACTATGGGACAGTTTGATTTAAAAATTCGCAATCAGGTAAGACCAACACTTCTTACTTTCGATAACATTCCAGTTGACGGAACAACTGTTACCAATAAAGATTATATTGATTTACAAGTAGCATCTAAAACAATTACCTTAACTGGTGATATTAGCGGTTCAGGCAACAATTCTTTTGCCACTACCTTGAGTGCAACAGGAGTTACCCCAGGAACGTATGTTGTAGTTACTGTAGATAGTAAAGGTAGAATTACTACCGGACAAAATTTAACACTAACTGGAGATATAAGCGGTGTTAGTATCGGTGATACTGTAACTACAACACTGTCAAATACTGGAGTAGTCGCTGGAACATACACTAAAGTTACAGTCGATCTTAAAGGTAGAGTAACTGGTGCATCTAATTTAACCAGTTTAGATATAACAACTACTTTAGGATATACTCCAGTGAATGCTGCACTAGGAGCAACATTTGGCGGTCCAGTGACTTTGAATGCATCTCCTATACAAGACTTAGATGCCGCTACTAAAGAATACGTCGACCGTAAAGCCCTTTTTGCTCTTGCTGTAGGAATTTATTAATGAAGCGTTCGATTTTCTGATTCAATAAAATCGTCATCGCGCTCTTCTACAAACTCGTCATCAAATTCTATATCCATAGCTCCTTCATTGTCTATAGTCTGAAACCAATGAAATAAGAAATCTTTAAATTCTTTAATATTTTCTTCACTAATTTCTTTTTTATAATGCCGAGCTAAAAATTCTTTAATAGTATCTGTGTGGAATGCATTATATACTTCAGGATAGAACCAATTAAAAGTTTCTTCGTTGTCGATAGTCATCGTTAATATAATAGTATCTTTTTCTTGATCTTTATCAACAAACCAACTAGCACTCCAAAAACTTTGATTACCGTCATCTAAATCGCCCCAAGATGGGAAAATGTCATCGTCGTTCATAATAGCCTCAGATTAAATTTACAATTTCAAAAATTGTTTGTAGCTTAGTTTTAATTATCCTATTTGTGAAACTTATCTTTAAAGCCTGATGTAAGGGTTTTGGCGCATTGTCGGCTGTTACCCACGCCCAGCCGCAATGTTCTTCAGATAAAATCGGCACAAATTCGTTGTCGACTACACATAAGTATGTTTGAAAATTGAATCCTCCATCATTACTGACAAATTTTTCAATAGGAATCGTTTTAATTATATCAGGAAAACAACCAATTTCTTCTTGAATTTCTCTTTGTAGACCTTGCCAAGCAGTTTCACCACTATTTGTTGTGCCACCGACTAAGCCCCAAGTTCCTTTGTGCTTACCTGAACTTTTTTGAAGTAATAAAAATCTTTGTGTCTTACGGGCAAAAATTAAAGCTCCAGAACAATCAATTGACTCTTTTATAGTTCTAGTCTCCATTCTCCCCTCGCGTATTCGCCTTCAAAAGATTTGACCCAACTCACACCGTTCCACTTATATTGTACAAGTGTAAAGATATTTGTTTGATAAATCAACTCTTCTGAACTAGCATCTGCTTCGAAAACTAAATGCCAATTATTTCCGTCCCATTCTATAATGTCGTTTACTTTAGCTTGAAATTGAGAGTTATCGTTGTTTTTCCAAGCATCTGCATCGTCTGCTATATCGTCAATGATGAGATATCTTGTTCCTGTTGTAGGCGTTAATCCAGATCCTCTTGGTCCTTTAGTAGTAGGGTCTACTATTGCATCAAATGATCCCCAGCTTGTGTTAGGTCTACTAGGCCCAGGTATTGCATCATTAGTAGGATATGTATCTTCATCCCAGTTAGCGACCATTACAGTATCGTCTAACGGACTTAAACTTAAATATCCAATAACTTCTGTACCATCAGATTGATAAAGATACAATTTGCTCAGCCCAGGTCTGTATTTTCCTGGATACTGATCCAATAATTTTGTCCAACTATCATAACTGCCTAGTCCGTCGTTACTTACTAACTTTACTGAAGTTCCAGAAACTAATAAACCATAATTTCCACAGTTAACTTTTTCTACAGCAAGGAGGTCACTAAATGTAGGAGTTTCAGAATTAACGTCGACTCCTAGCCCGTCAATGTATCCACTATCTCCACGATCTGCTGCACCATAAATGCTAGCGATAATATTAGTAACTATGCCTAGTTTTTTAACTTTAGCAGGAGGTGTAAGATAAATTGGTGTCTTTAGAGTTAAACTAGCAATATCTATTGAAATGTTTGTTCCTTGCGGAATCGTTCTGCTCGAAAAAGTTATATCTTCTAGTTCTACAACACTCAAACTTGTCCAGTCGACATAGTTGTCCGTAGTTTGAATTTCTAAACTTGGATTGAAAAATATTAAAATTTGCTCTAAGATTTGTAATTTTTGTTCTGTGCTAGTAGACCAAATATCAACTTTTAAAGACAATGTAAATGGTGTGGGCATTAGTCTTTCGACAGTATATTGAGCACCTTGTGTGCTAGTATACTCGCCGTTTTCTATATCTCGTTCTCTTATGTGTAATTTTCCTATATAGGTCGCATCCCCTAATCTGGATCTGTCTAAATCAAGATCGGTAATATACACAACAATTTTAGGTGCTGATGACAGTGTGTTTTCGCTGTTGTTGTTTAACACACTGGCTGCTTGTCTGTCTAGATCCCCGTATCTTACCGGTACTTTATGTAAGGTTCCGTCGCTGTATCTTACAGTGAAGTTATCAAATAGTCTAATAATCTGTACAAGATATCGTCTTATCTGTGCATCATAAAAAAATTGCATTAGAAATCTGCCTTAGGTTTAAGAGCTTTACTCAAGCTCTGACGTTCTTCTACTACTTCATTATTAATAGTAGATGTATTAGTATTATTGATGAAACTAGTTTTTAATGTTTGTCTATCGTCAGTATTAGTTAATGTATGACGCACAGCATCTTCTTTTTTGATCCATCTTACGCCGTCATATCTAAACAATCTATTAGGATAAAAATCTGTTCTTAAAAAGTAATCTCCGTCTCTGGCCTGGCTAGGAAAACTGATTCCGTGACCAAATTCAGTAACGCCGTTATCAGGAATTCCGTCACCTAATAAGTATCCAGTATATCCAGATCTTTGAGGTCTAGCGTGTATAGCACTGGCGTCTGGACTACGACTAGTGAGTTGACTTACATCAATATCTGTTTCGTCAGCAGTTCTTAACTCAGGTTTGCCAGTTGTTGGGTCTACTGCCAGAGTATAAAAATGCTGTGTTTCATATCCGCTTAACGGTGTATTCTCTTCTGCTTCAGAAATAATTGCATTATTTACAACACTAGAGACACTTGCATCGCTTAGTACACTTAGTAATGTGTTTCCTCCGTAAACAGAGAAATAGTTTGCATCTGGAGGAGCATTTCCAGTTGTCGTAGTCGTTACTGTGTATAGAACGCCTTCGTATCTTACTATTTGCCCAACTTGATAAGTTTTTGCTGGATCATAATCTCCGACATACACGTCAGTATCAGTAGGAGTGTTTAAGATATCATCATATTGCTGTCCAGCTGTAATTTTTTTAAGTTTTAATCTGTATAAATGCGGCCACCAAGTCATACTAAATCCTTCAGCGGCTCGGCCCACATCTTCTATTACAAAATATCTAGCTAGTGTTAAATCGCCTACGTTAAATGCAAAATCATCCTTTAAATGGGGTAACTCAAATACATCTCCGGGCATAGGTTTTCTGCCTACAGCAGATATAAAATCATTAATATGCACTGTCATATAGACCATATCATTGTCTAAAAACAGGCCAAATTGACTTAAATTAAAATCAATATCCTGTACTTGATAGTGCCCTCGTATTCTATAAATGTCCTTATCGTACTTTCTATCACGATTTTCTAAAAATACAAGATCTTGAATTTGGGTGTGATCTTTAAATGTAGTACCGTCGTAAGTACCAATGTATTTGTGCAAGTGTACATCAGTTCCGCCCACTTGGAACATTTCAGAAACTTGTCGGTCTAAAAATTTGTAATCTTGTCCTTTTTCAGGACGGAATAGTGATAAACGTGGCATAGTACAATATTTAGCGATAAATACATTGGGAGTTTACAATGTCAGATAATCCACAAGAAATTAAGCAAAAAATTTACGATTATTGCCGCACTATGCTGGGCGATGGGATGGTGGATGTAGAATTAGACCCTGCTCACTATGAAATCGCATTAGACCGCACAATGACTAAGTTTAGGCAAAGAAGCCCTAACAGTGTAGAAGATAGCTATGTGTTTCTAACCTTAGAAAAAGATAAGAACGATTATAAATTGCCCGACGAAATTGTCAATGTACAAAGCTTGTTTAGACGAACATTAGGATCAAGGACCGGCGGCGGAACTGGTACTAATTTTGAACCTTTTAATTTAGCTTACACTAATACATATCTACTTAACAGCACAATGCTAGGAGGTATTAGCACTTATTATCTCTTTGCAGGGTATCAAGAAATGGTAGGTAAAATTTTTGGTAGCTATATAGAGTTCCAATGGATACCTACAACAAAAACTCTAAGAATTCTACAACGTCCGTTCACTGAAGGCGAAGTAGTTATGATGAGATGTCAAAATTACAGACCCGATTATATTATTATGGAAGACTATCTTGCTAAACAGTGGATCAGAGACTACACACTAGCAAACTGTAAACTTATGTTAGGAGAAGCACGTAGTAAATTTGGAGCAATTGCTGGGCCTGGCGGCAGCGGACAGTTGAACGGTAATGATCTTAAAGCAGCAGGCAAAGAAGAAATTGAAAAGTTAGAAAAAGAAATGGATAATTTTGTTCCTGGCGGTACTGGATATACATTTATAATTGGATAAAAGATGAAAGTATTTGAAATTATAACTGAAGATAAAGAAAAAAAATTGCCTAAAGCTACAAGGGAAGCTATGCCTCACGCAAAACAATTTCAAGATATAGATCAATATTACGGAATGTACAGATTTGGTTTAGCAATGGCCGGACAACCTGACAAGTCGACTCCTAAAGCAGGCCCTGCGAAAGATAATCCTGCTGTCTGGATGTATACTAGTGCAGAAGAAGATATAGTAAACAAAGCAGCTAAAAATCAAGGAATCAGTGGAAAGACTATAATTAAAAAAGGTCCTAGCTCTGAATTAAAAACTATTAATACTGTAAGTCCTGTGGCAAGTAGAAAACCAAATAAGTACGGAGTTTAAGATGCATCTTTATGAATTAGACAGTAGTGCAGACAAAGATATTATAAATCTCAAGCCTTTAATTAATCAAACAGTTTTAGAATTCGGATCTACTGGAGACGACGTTCAGTTGTTTCAAAGAGCTTTACAATCTGTTGGTATTACACCTGGCCCTATTGACGGTAAATTTGGTCGTCAAACAAAAGCAGCTACGATAGTATTTCAAAATAGTGTTTACATTGAACCTGACGGAGTAGCAGGACCAATAACACTTAAAAAATTACAAAACGTACTAAATGGCAAAACTAAACTAAAAGTTATTCCTAAATCAGATTTATCTGATATAAAAATTAAAGATATTCCTAATCCTCAAAATGCAAAAAGTATTTTTGAAAAATTTAAAGATAGAGGATTTAATGATGTACAATCAGCAGCGTGGGTAGGTTGTATTGCAGGCGAAAGCGGTAATAACCCAAACGCTATGGGTCCTGAAATTAATAGAAAAACAGGGGAAAAATATTACAGTTATGGCCTATGTCAGTGGAACAAAGGAAGATTTAAAAATTTACAAAAATTTGCAAAATCAAAAACTGGCGATTCGTCTGGGTGGAGAAATAATTTAGAACTACAAGTTGACTTTGTAATGTGGGAGTTAGATAACTGGGATCAAGTTATGGGTTCTTCAGCAGTAGATCCGTTAGCATCTATCAAGCCGCACACTAACAATTTAGAAAAGACTCTATATAACCTTATAGCACATTTTGAAAAACCAGCTAATAAAGAGTTAGCATTCAAACAGAGATTGCCTTATGCTAAATCAGCTCTAAGTAATTTTGGATCTACAGATATTAAATAATCCATCTTACTTTAATGCTGAACAATGTATGAACTTGTCAAAATAGACAGCAAATTTCCTATCGAAAAAGTTTTAGAATTTTGTCAACATTCTAAAACAGATACATTGCCTGGATCTCATAACTTAGATACAGACGACTGGGAAAACAAAACTCATACACTTTTATATCTAATATACATAGAAAAGCGTTACGATATTGTTGGATCTTCTTATATAGGGTTAGAATACAATAACAAAGTAATTGCTGGTGCAGGATACTATCCACTAGATCTAGATCAAAATGTAGTAAATTTAAATTCAAGATACTATACAATTCCTAGCTACAGAAACAATGTGTTTCAAGGAACTTATATATTACCAAAAATGTTAAATGAAGTTTCTAAAATTTATAAAGTTGCATTGTTTTCTTATAATAGTTATAATTTATGGCTAAGAAATGCATTAATAAGGATCAATGAGAACAAAGCAGCATTTTTCGGAAAAAGAATCCCAGAAGGTTATAAAGGCTGGACAGAATTAGAATGTCCATTACTAATAAAAAATACTGAACAGTATTGTTTTTACAAATTGTTCGATCCGTCATACGAGAAACAGTTTTTAGAAAATATTGCAAAAATTTCAATGCCGAATTTGTTGACAGATTAATTAAATTGTAATAAATTATAGTGTTGGAGGACACTATGATCATTGGCTTTGTTGGTTTCATCGGTTCGGGTAAAGATACTGCTGCGGACTATCTTGTTAATTTCCACGGTTTTAGAAGAGACAGTTTTGCATCTACACTAAAAGATGCAGTTGCCTGTGTTTTTGGCTGGGATAGAACCCTGATAGAAGGCAGAACTAAAGAGAGTAGAGAATGGAGGGAACAAGTAGACGATTGGTGGTCAGAGCGGCTTGGCCAACCTATAACTCCTAGATATATTCTACAGCATTGGGGCACAGAAGTTTGTAGAAATGGTTTTCATAATGATATTTGGATCGCTAGTTTAGAAAACAAAATTCGCAAAACCAACGATAACGTAGTAATTACAGACGTCAGATTTCCTAACGAAATTACAGCAATAAAAAATGCTGGAGGAAAAGTTTTTAGAATTAAAAGGGGCCCTGATCCAGAATGGTACGAGGAAGCCCTTGCATTTAATCAAGGTCCTACCAATATGCGTTGGGCTCTGAGTAAGATGCATTTAAATCAAAAGAATGTTCACGCTAGCGAATATAGCTGGGTGGGTAATAAGCATATTACAGCAGAGATTGATAATAACGGAACTATAGATGATTTGTTCCAACAACTTAAAAATCAGGTTGAAGATCACCTTGTTTCCACGTAACACCTTCTTTATGCAGCACTCTTTGACAATTAGCGCAAACTGTTTTTAAATTTGCTGGTTTACAGTTGTTTAAGTTTCCGTCAATATGGAATACATTAAATTGTTCAGAGTGCTTGCCTTTAAAGCTACATTTATCGCAAACTAGTTTTTGTCTATAACCTTCTCTATACCATTTAGGTACCCCCGAGTGTAAACCATTTTTTAGACAAACTTCACATAACCTACGATAGTAAGTTTTTCCATTTTTAATATAGTTTATAGCAGCGGGTCTATACCCGCAAACACATAACGGTCTAGTCATAAAAGTATTTAGTACCCCTTTTCTTCCCCTTTTTGGAAGGCTATATTACACCAATTTTAGCTTTTTCCAATAAATACAATAAGAATATATCCCCAAGGAGATCCAGATGGCATTAACATCCCCAGGCGTAGAAGTCAAAGTTATTGACGAGTCGTTCTATACACCAGCAGAACCAGGCACAGTGCCTCTTGTTATCGTTACAAGTGCTGAAAATAAAATTAACGGTAGTGGTACAGGAATAGCACCTGGAACTACAAAAGCAAATGCTGGTACAGTTTACTTATTAACTAGCCAGAAAGATTTAGCAGATACCTTCGGCGATCCAGTTTTCAAAACTGACGCTAATAATAATCCTATTCACGCAGGCGAGCAAAATGAATACGGTTTACAAGCTGCATATAGTTTGTTAGGAGTAAGTAACAGAGCATATGTAGTACGTGCAGATGTAGATTTAGATGCGTTGACTGCTAGTGCTACCGAACCTACAGCTGATCCAGCAAGTGGTACACATTGGTTCAATACTGCTTCTACATTATACGGTATTTTTGAATGGAATGGCGCACCTGTTACAACACAGGGCGGACAAAAATTTACAAATAAAATTCCAAAAGTTATTACTGATACAACTAAAGTCGACGGATCCGGAGCACCTATCAGCTCATTTGGTGCCATTGGAGATTATGCAATTGTTGCTGTCCAAGACGATCCATTAACACCAGATTTGACAACATTGCATCCAATGAATCTTTGGTACAAGAGCAGAGGAGTTGCACCTGGACAAACTTTAGGACAGTGGGTAGCAGTAGGAACACACGATTGGTTCTTAAGCTGGCCTGTTGTAACAAGCAGTAAGCCTTTATCAGACGACCCTATTACTCCAGGCGATAGCATTACTATTAACGGAACAACTATCATTGCATCAGGAACTACTATTGCTGATTTAGCTACTGATATTAATAATGCCTTTATCACTAATCCAGGAATTCTAGCAAGCGAAGTAAACGGAAAGTTAGAAATATATTGTGACGGACAATTAGGCACCGACCCAATAGATAGTGCTGCATCAAACGAAGTAGATATTCAAAACGATTCAGGTACTATTTTAGACGAACTACAAATTACTGCTGGTGTTTACTATCCAACTAGATTACAAATAAGCAAGCATACACAAGTTCCTGATTGGAAAATTGGATCTAATCAAGCAGGCAGCGCACCACGTCCAACAGGTAGCGTGTGGATTAAAACTACAGATCCTAACCTAGGAGCTAAGTGGAGATTAAGTCGCTGGAACAGTGCTACAGAAGCCTGGGAAAGTGTAGCAGCACCTCTTTATGATAACGGCCATTCTGCTTTATATGGCTTAGATAGAGCTGGCGGCGGCCTTAATATTGCTGTCGGAAGTTGCTATGTTCAAACTAACTATACAGAAGAAAATGGAACAGACGGAACTCCTCGTTTAGCCGATTTCAAAATTTGGAGAAAGTCAGCAGCTGGTTCGACTAGTATACAAACAAAAATTATCGATACTGGCGGATTTAGCGGTGCAGGCAAAGAATTTAAGATTGCAGAAAGTTTAGCCGGAACAGACGTATTAGGCGATTATGACTTAGACGGCACTTATAGTGCTAAGTCTGTATTTTGGAATGCAAACGGTACTCCTAACGATGCTAACACTTTAGCAGCAGCAATTAACGGTGCTGGATTTACAAATATCCAAGCATCTGTAAATGCTCAAAATAGAGTAGTTATTAGCCATATACTAGGCGGAGATTTTAGATTAGCAGATGTAACAGGAGCAACATTAGCCAATGCTCAATTTACTCCTTATCAGCACGAACCATCAGATCCTGCATTTGGAACAGGAACAGCTAATTTATTTTTAGCTCCAACAGGCGATTCATTACACGAGTATGTCGCAAGCTTATGGGCGCCTTTAGTATACGTTGCTAGCGAAGACGCACCAGGCAGCTTAACAGAAGATGGAACTTTGTGGTATAGCAGTGTCATTGATGAAGTAGACATTCTTGTTAACGACGGAGAAGCGTGGGTAGGATTCCACGTTGGAAGTCCAGGTAATCCATACGAAGCTAATGGAACAGATCCAGAAGGCCCAATAGTTAGTGCTACTGAACCTGAAAAACAAAGCGATCAAACACCGTTAGTAACTGGCGATTTATGGATTGATACTAGCGATTTAGAAAACTTCCCAACAATCTACAAGTACAATGCAGCATTAGCTCCTGGAAAACGTTGGGTGTTAGTTGATACAACAGACCAATCAACAGAAGACGGTATTTTATTCGCAGATGCACGTTACAGCACATCTGGAGAAGGCAGTGACAGAGCATCTACTATTGTTGAGTTGTTAAACAGCGATTACGTTGATCCAGATTGTCCAGATCCAGCATTGTACCCTAGAGGTATGTTGCTATGGAATCTACGTCGTAGCGGATTTAATGTAAAAAGATTTGTAAGAAATTATATCGATGTTACCGCAGAGAATACTCAGTACGGTGATGAAAGTATGATTAATTACTACCCACACCGCTGGGTGACAGAGAGTCCTAATCAGGCAAACGGTACAGCTAGTTTGGGCAGAAAAGCTCAACGTGCAGTAGTTGTTAAGGCTCTACAAGCAACCGTTAACAGTAATCAACAGATTAGAGATGAAGAAGGCAGAATCTTTAACGTGATTGCTTGCCCAGGATATCCAGAACTTATTAATGAATTAATAACTTTAAATTATGACAGAGGCTTAACAGCATTTGTTATAGGAGACACTCCTGCAAGATTAACACCAGACGCAACAAGCTTGTTAAATTGGGCAAATAACGCTGGTGGTGCACTGGAGGACAACGACATCGGAGCAGTAAGCTTCGATGAATATATGGCAATGTTTTATCCTTGGGGATTCTCTAGCGATAACTTTGGAAACAACATAGCTGTACCACCAAGTCATATGATGTTAAGAACTATTGCATTAAACGACCAAGTTGCTTATCCTTGGTTCGCACCAGCAGGTGTACGTAGAGGCGGTATTACTAACGCTTCAGCAGTTGGTTATGTAACAGGCGAAGGCGAGTTTGAAAGTGTAGCTCTAAACACCGGACAACGTGATACATTGTATGAGCAAAAGATTAATCCGTTGACATTCTTAACAGGAACAGGTCTTGTTAACTATGGACAAAAGACTCGTGCAAAAGCTGCTAGTGCATTGGATCGTATCAATGTTGCACGTTTAGTAGTTTACTTACGTAGACAATTAAATGCATTAGCTAAACCTTATATTTTTGAACCTAATGATAAAATCACTAGAGATGAAATCAAAGGTGCAGTAGAAAGTCTAATGCTTGAACTTGTTGGACAAAGAGCTATTTACGATTATATTGTAGTTTGCGACGAGTCAAATAATACTCCAGCAAGAATTGATCGTAATGAGTTATACATCGACATTGCTATTGAACCAGTTAAGGCAGTGGAATTCATTTATATTCCATTACGCCTAAAGAACACCGGTGAAATTGCAGGTTTAGGTTAATAAAGGAAATTAAAAATGGCTATCGCATCATTAAATAAATTTACAGTACCTTTGGCAAGTAGCCAATCAGGCGAAACACAAGGTATGTTAATGCCAAAATTAAAATATCGCTTTAGAGTGATGTTTGAAAACTTTGGTGTTTCAACACCAACTACAGAACTAACCAAGCAAGTGCAAACTGCGGCTCGTCCTAACGTTTCATTTGCTCCACAAACTATTGAAATCTATAATAGTAAAATATTCTATGCTGGTAAACATACTTGGCAAACTATTTCTGTGTCATTACGTGACGACGTAACAGGGGAAGTAGCAAAATTAGTCGGCGAACAATTGCAAAAGCAATTTGACTTTAACGAGCAAAGCTCTGCTGCTAGTGCAATTGACTACAAGTTTAGTATGAGAATTGAAATGCTCGACGGTGGTAACGGCACTAAAAGTAAAGCAAATGTTTTAGAAACTTGGGAATGTTATGGTTGCTTCTTAACTGCGGTAAACTATCAAACTCTAAGTTATGCTGAACAAGGTCCTCAAACTATTGATTTAACGATTCAACCTGATAACTGTATCCAAGTCCCAGATAAAACTGGCGTAGGTACATTTGTTGGTAGAGCGTTAGGCACAATAGCTACTGGCGCAGGTACTTAATAAAAAAGCAGCGGAAACGCTGCTTTTTTTACGACTTTTTATTAAGTGCGTACTTAATAATTTTTGATAAATATTTGTATGACAAGCAAGGCACTTAGACAATTTGTTTCTGGAGCTCTAAATCCAAAAGGAAATGTAGGTGATTTTCAACACGCTGCACGAACTTTTGTTGACGACAGTTTTAGACTATTACCTAAAAACAAATACTCGTTCCACGTGTTTTTTAGCATTAATACTAATGCTCTAAAAAGTTTAAATTTTAAGTTTCAACATCAAAACGAAATTGGAATTTTAGTAAAAAGTGCCGATCTTCCTAAATTTACAATTACTGCTGATACTGCAAATCAGTATAATAGAAAAAAAGTAATACAAACTAAATTAGATTATCAGAATGTTACCTTAAAATTTCACGACGATAACTTGGGTGTAACAAGACAATTATGGGAAAACTATTTTAGTTATTATTATGCAGATCCTACAGCAGCAAAAGTAAACGGCAACTATTTCAGAACAGCTACCTTAAATAGTAGCTTTATTAGAACACCTTACGGTTTTGATAATAATAGTAGTATTCCTTTTTTCGATAAGATAACAATTTATCAAATGGCAAGACGTTTTTGGAACAGCTATACTTTAGTTAATCCTGTTATAACTTCTTGGAGTCACGATAGTTTGGATTATTCTAATAGTAGCCCAGCAGAACAAACTATGTCTTTAGCATATGAAACTGTTTACTACGAAAATGGAAGAGTACAACAAGGAAGTCCGCTAGGATTTGGAGTTGATCACTACGACACAGTACCAAGCCCAATTAGTTTAGGCGGTGGAGGCACTAGAAGTTTGTTTGGAGCAGGCGGAGTTTTAGCAGGAGTAGAAAATGTATTCGGTGCAGTGGCATCGGGTCAAGCATTTGAAAGTCCTGAAAACTTTTTAGCTACTGCAATTAGAGCAGTAAACACTTATCAAAATGCTGGTAGACTATCTCGTACAGGCATAAACGAAGAATTAACAAATATTACAAGAAACTCTTTAGCAACAGGATCAAGGGCCGCTGTAAGTGGTATCAAAAATACTAGCTTTCCTATAAATGATAGTAACAACAATACTGTTACTCCAGCATCACAAAGACTTTTTAATAGATAATGCAAAATTTAAGTACAAATTTACCTCCGTCGTCGCCTTCTGATAGTGCAGAAGAAGTTAGAAGTTTTTTTGACAAATATTTTACTTCTCAGATAACTTTTCCAGTTAATCAAATAGATGCAGTTGTGGGATTCTTTCTTAAAAATGGATTTGATGAACAAGCTGCTAAGAGTATTGCAATTGTACTACTAAATCAAGCTAAGATAGATAATGTTAATCCACTGCAACTAGTAGATACATTAAAAGCAATGGACAGCGCTCAATTAAGTAGAGTTGTAACAGAAATTCTAAATTTATACAGAGAAAGATCTAGCAGTTTAGGATTTAAAACAATCTCTACAGAAGAAACATTAGAAAGTCGTAATATTGCACAATGAGTCGCTGGGCCCGAGGAAAATTTACCTTACAAAATCCTGACAAGTACATAGGTAATCATCAACCAACATATAGAAGCAGTTGGGAATGGCATTTTATGAGCTTTTGCGATAAGGACCCGCGTATTATGAAATGGGCCAGCGAAGCAATTAAGATACCCTACAAAGACCCCTTTACTGGCAAACAAACTATATATGTGCCAGATTTTTTTATTCAATATGCAGACAAAAAAGGAACTATCCAAGTAGAGCTTATCGAAGTTAAACCAGCAAGTCAAACACTATTAGAAAAAGTAGGAAAAAATCGTAATAATCAATTGCAATGGGCCAAGAACCAAGCCAAGTGGCGTGCTGCTCAAATTTGGTGCAGTAAGCAAGGGATAAAATTTAGAGTGATAACAGAAAATGATTTGTATCACAATGGAAGTTTAAGATAAGTAATTGTATGAAAAAACTAGAAGAAATATTAGATTTACCAGAAAGTAAAAAAATAATTAAAAAAGAAGAAAAAGAAAAGGCCACAGAAGTGGCTCAGCCTTTGCTTCGAGATATGGCAGATTTTGACAAAATTGCGGCTGCTTTGCCTCAAGTAAAAGGGCTAGGCGATATTAGCGATAAAGAATTTGATGAACTAGCACAAAGAGCCACTGACGCTTTTGACGATTTAATGGACTTAGGAATGAACGTAGAAGCAAGATATAGCGGACGAGTATTTGAAGTCGCTAGTGCTATGCTAAAAAACGCTATTGACGCTAAAGCTGCTAAAATAGATAAAAAGTTAAAGATGGTTGAATTACAACTACGTAAACAAAAGCTAGATCAGGACACTAAATCAGATGATAGTATCGATGTAAGCTCTACCGGAGTTATTGTTACAGATCGTAATAGCTTAATCGAAAAACTTAAGAATATGAAATAAATATAATATTAGGACAGTATTATGAAATCATTTAAAGATTATCTTGTAGAAAGCATAGAGCAAAAAAAGTATACTTTTAAGTTAAAAGTAGCCGGAGATTTGCCTGAGCACTTTGAAGATACCGTTAAAGCTGCGCTAGACAAATATCAAGTATCTAGCTTTAGCAAAGGCAAAACGACTCCAATTCAATCTAAACTTGTTGATTTTCCTACTTTAGAAAATCAACAAATAACTATATTTGATATTGAGTTAGATTATCCTACAACCGGACAAGTTCTTACTTCTTATATCTCTGAGCATACAGGGTTAGATCCTTGCTGTATTAAGGTAAGAAGCTTAAAAGAAGAAGAGGAAGCAGAATTAAATGCAGAGCATTTAGATGAAGTTGCTAAAGATTCTTTACTATTAACAGACTATCAAAAAGAAAACAATCAAAATATCGTGGGCGATAAGCACGTGACTAGCTTTTTGAAAGAACTATCAAAGCAAAGTAAAGAAAAGCAGCCTACGCAATACAAAGGCGTCAACGAAAAGATACTTGCTAAAACTGCACCAAAAGAAAAAACAGCAATGCAAAATAAAGAAACTGCATCAATGAGTCCTATAGGCTCAACTGCAAAAAAAGGAAAATAAAATGGACTTTCAAGAATTAATGGCACGTATGGCCGAGCTAGACAAACCTGTAAATGAAGCAGATAAGGCTAAAAAAGATTATGATGGCGACGGAGAAGTAGAAAGTCCTAAGGACGAAGTTTGGGGGAGCAGAGCTAAAGCTGCTGCGAAATCAGGAAAACCTTTCAAAGAAGAAAACGTCGACGAAACCTTTGAACAAGGAATAGAAGAAATTGCCAGTGAAGTAGACGAATGCGGAGATATGATGGGTCCTATGGGTTCTCCTAAGCAGTCCGATAACGTAACTATGAATATTAGTATGAACGGTTCTGGTAGTGGCGGCATTAGAGATCTAATGAATATATTACGCAATATTGAAAAAGGTGATGATGGACACGACCACGATGACGGACTAGATATGAAAATCAGTCCTACATTAATCCCAGATAAAATGCCTGTTTTGGGCGACGAGTACGATAACAGCCCTGATGAATTAGTTGCTCCAATGAGTGCTGCTATTCCAGGAGGCAACGATTTGCACAAACCTAAAGGAGCATATCCTAAAGCAGCAGGTGGCGATAATCCTATGGCACTAGAGTCGTTGAAAGACAAACTAGGTGCAATGTATGAACAAATTAAATCAAAGTAATTAAAATGATTTAAATTCAAACCGGGCTGTTTGCCCGGTTTTTTATTGTAAATAGTACTATGGCGAACAAAAGTTTAGATGGTGTTTTAACTAAAAAAGCACATACAAAAGAAACCTTCACAGAAAAGCAAATTGAAGATTTGCTAAAATGTTCCGACGACAATGAAGGTTATCATTACTTTTGTAAAAACTTTTTTTATATTCAACATCCTGTTAAAGGTAAGATGTTGTTCGAGCCATTTGAATACCAGAACAGATTATTAGATGCATACCACGGACACAGGTTTAACATTAATATGTTGCCTCGTCAGATGGGCAAGACAACTTGTGCAGCAGGATATCTGCTGTGGTACGCAATGTTTCACCCGGACCAGACCATTCTAATCTCAGCACACAAATTTACAGGCTCGCAGGAAATTATGCAACGTGTGCGTTATGCCTATGAACTGTGTCCGGACCATATTCGCTGCGGTGTAATCAACTACAACAAGGGTAGTATTGAGTTTGATAACGGCAGTCGTATTATTTCAACCACAACTACTGGCAATACAGGTCGTGGTATGAGTATCTCGCTACTATACTGCGACGAGTTTGCATTTGTTCCTCCAAATATAGCTGACGAGTTTTGGACTTCAATAAGCCCAACATTAGCAACTGGTGGTAAAGCAATTATTACTAGCACTCCTAACAGTGACGAAGATACATTTGCTAACATCTGGAAAGAAGCAAATAAAAAATTTGACGAATACGGTAACGAGCAAGAAGTGGGTATCAACGGATTCTTTCCTTTTACTTGTAAGTGGAATGAGCATCCTGATAGAGATGATAATTGGGCTGTACAAGAAAGAAGTCGTATTGGTGAAGAAAGATTTCGTCGAGAGTATAACTGTGAATTTTTAATTTATGATGAAACATTAATTAATAGCATTTGCTTATCTGGTCTTGAAGGAAAACAGCCTATATTGAATATGGGTCAAACACGCTGGTACAAGCGCCCTGTTAAAGATCAACTGTATGCTATTGCATTAGATCCTAGTATGGGAACTGGAGGGAACAGCGCAGGTATTCAAGTTTTTGAGTTGCCTAGTTTCGTACAGATAGCAGAGTGGCAACATAATCTGACTCCGATACAAGGACAGGTAAGAATATTAAAAGAAATTTTAAAGTTTATACAAGACGAAATTGGCGAAGAAAACAGTAGAAATATCTATTGGAGTGTAGAAAATAATACAGTAGGAGAAGCAGCTTTAGTTTGTATAAGAGACATAGGAGAAGAGAATTTTCCAGGATTATTTGTAAGCGAACCCATCAGAAAAGGACACGTTAGAAAATTCCGTAAAGGGTTCAACACAACACACAACACTAAGATATCAGCCAGTGCTAGACTCAAATACTTGATAGAATCGGGCAAAATGACTATCAATAGTAAACCTTTAATCTCTGAGCTAAAAGCATTTATAGCTAAGGGTATTACATTTAAAGCGAAAGAAGGGGAGCAGGATGATTTAGTCAGCGCCTGCTTACTTATAGTAAGGATGAGTCAAGTGCTTTCTGACTGGGATGCCAGGGTATTTGATACGTTTAGTTCAAATGAACAGTTTGAGGACGAGGATTACGAGCTCCCAATGCCCATTTTCGTTTCAAGTACGCTAGGATAAATACGCTTATGGATAAGAATCTTGATTTAGCAGCAGACGAATTGTTTGCAAAAATACGGTCTCAGTTCTCTAAAGTCAAAATGAAAGACGAGCAGGGAGAAGTAACTGATGAGCCCAAATTAGCACGACAATTTTATTTTGATTTTACTAAAAATAACGTTCCGTTAGGAAGCATTAGAATTGATTTGTCTCAAGAAGACGGGCTAGTGGTTATTTTTAGTAATGATATAGTTGATCAGCAATCAGATGCTGTTAAAAACATATGGTTCAACTTCATTGAAGAACTGAGAGAATTCGCCAAACCTAAAATGTTAAGTTTTGAAGTGCGAAATATTAAATTAAATAATTTGAATAAACGTGGGGAAAACCAAATGACCGAAAGTAAGTTATGGGGCGGAAATAGAACGAGTTATCAAGATCTAGGAGAGACTAAACTCATTATTAAACATAGCCAGCCTATTAATACTGATCTTCCTGCTGGAAGAACTATGCACATTGAAAGCATTTATGTTGAAAATGCAGCAGGAGAAAGATTCCGTTACCCTGTTCGTCATTTAAATGGTGCTAGAGCAATGGCAGAACATATTGCTCACGGCGGCACACCCTACGATGATATCGGCCAATTTGTAATTGGATTAAGCGAAGAGTTGTCTAGCTTAAGAAAGTTTAAATCCTACGTAAGCAGAACTTCGGGTGTTTCGGAAGCAATGGGAGACATTAATAATCGTGTAGTTGAACGAATCGAAGAAATCAAAAAACAAATTCATAGTTTACAAAAAAGTTCTTTTTACGAATCTTTTGTAGAGAGTTTTACTAAATTAGAATCTAAAGAAATTCCAGAAGAAATCGTAAATGACTGGGTAGATCGTTTAACTATAAAAACGTTTAACGAAGAATTGAAATCAGTATTTCCTTATATTTACAAGTTAGTAGGCGAAGAAATTCATCCTGTAAAAGAAGTAGATTACAATGATATTCTTAAAACTATTTCCACCGAAGAAAGTCAAAAACAAACAACATTCGAAAAACATTTGCCAGAGGAAATAAAACTAGAATTTTATTTAGATAAAATTTTAGGAGAAGACGGCACGATTTTTAGTAAAAATGAACAAGAACAAAACTTAGCAATTCAAAAATTAAATGAATTGTTAGCACAAGAATTTCCAGTAGGCTCAGATGGAACTAATGCTATAGAAAGTTTACAAGAAATTATCGCAGACGAAGAGTTAGATGATATTTTTAAAGAACTAGCAGATATTAGTCCTGACAGTGATGTAAGGGCAATCTTAAAAGATTATATCACAATAAAAGATCAGGAAAACGGAACAGATATTTTAAGTCAATTAAATTTCGAAGGCGGAACTACTGAACCAGCAGCGGCTGAACAACCAGCAGCTCAAGAACCAGCAGCTCAAGAACCAGCACCAGCTGAACAACCAGCACCAGCCGAAGCTCCACCGAGTATGCCAGTAAGCCCAGGTGTTGCTATGGCAGAAAATTTAAAAAGAGTTATCGAAAGAGCTAAAAAAGCAGGAATGACAGCAGAAGATACTTTTAGTATTTTCGGAAAAGAAATGACTTTAGCAGATGCGATAAAACGTGCTGGACTAGATTTAAATGAATTTTTTGATAATGGATATAAAGACAGCGGAGACGAAGTTGTCGAATTTGTTCGAAGTATGTTTGATGAAAATGGTAATACACCAAAAGGTCCAACCGGAGTGCTTATTTCTGTAGAAAAGAAGTTTGGAGAAGAGGCGTTAGGTAAAGCCAAACAAGTAATGAACGAATTAATGAGTCAGGCCGAGATGAAACGTATTCAAGAGCTTTCGGGATTACCGTCAGCAGGAGATATAGCACAAGGAGTAGGACAAGGAATCGGCACTGTTAGACGTAAAGTTGGCGATATAGGTAATCAAATAAAACAAGGTGTCAGTAATATTGGAAATGAGTTTTCTAAAGGATACAACAAAGGATTAGTAGGAGACCAAACACCTCAACCAATTCCTTCCAATCAAGCAGCTCAACCAGCACCTAGTGGACAAGCAACTCAACCAGCACCTGGTCAACAGTTTCCGTTAAATCAACCAGCACCTGGATCAGGACAAGCAGCTCAACCAGCACCTAGTGGACAAGCAGCTCAACCAGCACGTAAAGGACAAGCAGCTCGAGAAGAGTTGGACACTATGTTAAGAATCGCTGGTTTAAGATAATGGTAAAATAACTCAAAAAAATATCGTTATTTTTCTTGCAAGACTAAATAAAAACGCATACAATACAATGTATGCGTTTTTTGTTTTAGTGGGTACTAAAACAAACTAAAGGCAAATATAGGCTAACAATAGGAGATAATCATGGCAACTTTAGCTGAAATTCGAGCAAAATTAAAAGAACAAGAAACCCGCAGCAGCGGTGAATCAAAAGGCGGAGATAATTCAATCTATCCGTTCTGGAACTTAAAAGAAGGTTCCGAATCTACAGTACGTTTCCTCCCAGATGGTAACTCAGACAACACATTCTTTTGGGTAGAGCGTGCAATGATCAAACTTCCTTTTGCAGGAATCAAAGGTCAAACAGAAAGTAAAACAGTCACCGTTAATGTTCCTTGTATGGAAATGTACGGAGAAACTTGTCCTATTCTAAGCGAAGTTCGCGGCTGGTTCAAAGATCCTTCACTTGAAGATCAAGGTCGTAAGTATTGGAAAAAACGTAGTTACATTTTCCAAGGCTTTGTAGTTGAAGATGGACTAAAAGAAGAACAAAAACCAGAAAATCCAATTCGTAGATTTATTATTGGTCCTCAAATTTTCCAACTCATCCGTGGTGCGTTACTTGATCCAGAAATGGACGATCTGCCAACTGATGCAGTAAATGGTGTTGATTTTAAATTAATCAAAACCAGCAAGGGTGGTTATGCTGATTACAGCACTTCTAAATGGAGTCGTCGTAGTCGCCCATTAGATGACAAAGAAGCCGCTGCACTTGAATCACACGGTTTGTTTGATCTTAAGGACTACTTACCTAAGAAACCTACAGAAGTAGAAATTAAAGTAATCAAAGAAATGTTTGAAGCCAGTGTTGACGGAGAGCCGTTTGATATGGATCGCTGGGGACAGTATTTCAAACCTGCTGGAATGTCTCAGGTAACTGGCGACCCAGTAGCCAAAGTTGGTCCTCCAAGTAATCCTCAAACAAGCCCAGACTTAGATGACGATCCTCCTTTTGATGCAGATCCTGTTGCAGCACCTAAAAAAGAAACTGCAACTACTTCTACCGGATCAAGCAAGGCAGAAGATATTCTTGCAATGATTCGTAATCGTCAAAAATAATCTTGTATAAGTAATAGAGTGCATTTAATGCACTCTATTCTTTGGAAAATATGGACTGGTCAATTATAGAAGAAGCGCAGTGGAAACTGCGTCAACATCCTTTAACTTCAAGACAAAGTATCTGCTGTGTAGATGATTTAAAAGTTTTTATGGAAAATCACGTATATGCAGTATGGGACTTTATGTGTCTTACTAAAGAGTTACAAAATCATCTTGCACCAAGTGGTAGCACTTGGGCTCCTACATATTCTGCTAGTGCTAGAAGATGGGTGAATGAAATTGTACTAGGAGAAGAAAGTGACATCACTTTTGACGGACACGGGCATCTAAGCCACTTTGAAACTTATCTTGAAGCAATGAAACAGATTGGAATGGACACAGAATGGATAGATAAGTGGCCTAACTTAGTAAAAGATATAGGTTGGGAAAACGCTCTTAAACATCCTAAAGTGCCTACTGCATCTAGATTTTTTATGTCTGAAACTAAAAAGTTTATCGATTCAGGAAAACCGTGGGTAATGTGTGCTGCATTAGCATTAGGAAGAGAAGATCTTTTACCAGAACAGTTTCAATCAGTTTTATATCAATTAGAATGCTTGGATATTCCTAGCGAAATTTTTAGATGGTACTTAGCAAGACACGTAGAAATTGACGGTAATGAACACGGTCCTGCTGCAAGAAGACTTCTAGAAGAATTGTGCGGTGATGATCCAGTGAAGCACCAAGAAGCGACCGAAGCTGCATTACAAGCAATTAAAGCTAGAGAACGATTCTGGGATATTCTTATACAAGATAATTTCACATTTTAATGGCTAACGTAATTTTATACAGTCAGATAGGGTACAGACCTCTTATCTGGAGACCTATATCTTGTTATACTTTAGCTCGATGGTTAGAAGAACACGGTTATACTGTTCAAGTTATTGAATTTACTCATTTATTTTCTCCTAAAGAACTAATCAAATATACTGAGATGTTTATCGATGATAGCACTTTAATGATAGGTGTTAGCAGTACGATGTGGAGAAATTATGACAGAGTTCTTAATATGATGGGCAGACACGAAGGAACTCCGGAAAATATAAAAACAACTTTAGAAGAAATTAAACGAAAATTTCCAAAAGTAAAAACAGTAGTAGGCGGTCAAGGTCTTTATAATATCCCCGAAGGTGAATTTGATTATATGATTCACGATTCCTTTGGAGAAAACGCTCTGTTGAAGTTATGCGATGAATTATCTAACAAAAGTTTCGGAACTAAGCTAACTAGAAAACAGTTTATTATTGATCATCAACGATTTGTTTTTAGAGAACACGATTGCATTATACCTGGAGAAACTTTGCCCGTAGAGTGGGGTAGGGGCTGTATATTCCAATGCCCTTTCTGTAGAGATCCTAATATCGGAAAAAAACCAGGAACAGATGAAAAACCTGTTGATGTAATGGTAGATCAATTTGTAGAACTATACGAAAAATTTGGAACTACTGCTTATTATTTCTTAGATGAAACATTTAATGCTAATAGCGACAGACTTAAATCATTAGAAAAAGTTTATAGTAAGCTACCATTTGAATTAGAATTTATCGCTTACAATAGAGGCGATTTGTTAGATGCTAAACCTTGGACGCAAGAAATTTTGCATAATTGCGGACAAAGAGGAGCACTAATGGGCATAGAATCATTTAATGAACAAGCAGCCAAGAGCGTAGCAAAACCTTGGAGTGCAAAAAGAGGAAAAGATTTTCTTCTAGAATTAAAAGATAAATGGCCTAACACACACATAGATTGTCATTTTATTGCAGGATTGCCTGGTGATACACCCGAGACTCTTTTCGAAACTGCTAAGTGGTTAGAAAACAGCGATTTAGGATTTTATTGGTTTTTACCTTTAGGTATGTTAAAAGACGAGAAAAAAGGGTTGTGGGAAAATAATAACGACAATCACGGAATTACGTGGCCAGATCCTAAAAATCCAAGTCACTGGACTTGGGGAGATTGGAATTGGATTAAAGCGTACCATCTTGCAGCAACACTAAACAGAAAAATGAAAGTTCAAGAAAAATTTACAATGTGGACTTTAGGACCTTATGCAACAGCAGGAGTTCCTATGAAAAAGGCTGTGAATAAAAAGGTAAAAGATGTATTAGAAATTTCTGGAGATTTATATCTAAAAGAAGAAGAACTTTTTAATATTTACAAAGAAAAATTATCAAAGCAAGCAGGAAGATAATCAATTATTTTGACAGGCAACGATTATTAATTTATTATTACGAAAAGGAAAAAAATATGGCAAAGGCATTCGACTTATCAAAATTTCGCAAAACATTAACTAAGAGTATCGACGGACTAGGTGTAGGATTTAATGATCCTACAGATTGGGTTAGTACAGGTAACTATGCACTAAATTATTTAATTAGTGGGCATTTTAATAAAGGTGTGCCATTGGGCAAGGTCACTGTTTTTGCAGGCGAGAGTGGCGCAGGTAAGAGTTATATCTGTTCAGGGAATCTTGTACGTCACGCACAAGAACAAGGTATCTATGTAATCTTAGTTGACAGCGAGAATGCACTTGATGAAGATTGGCTTAAGGCACTAGGTGTTGATACATCGGAAGATAAGCTTCTTAAACTCAATATGGCAATGATTGACGATGTTGCTAAAACGATTAATGAGTTTATGAAAGAATATAAAACAATGGAGGACAGACCAAAAGTGTTGTTCGTCATCGACAGCTTAGGTATGTTGTTAACTCCTACAGATGTCAATCAATTCGAAGCAGGAGACTTAAAAGGTGATATGGGTAGAAAGCCTAAAGCTCTTACGGCGTTGGTTCGTAATTGCGTTAATATGTTTGGCAGTGCAAATGTCGGCTTGGTGGCTACTAACCACACATACGCTAGCCAAGATATGTTCGACCCTGACGACAAAATTTCAGGCGGACAAGGATTCATTTACGCAAGTTCTATTGTGGTCGCAATGAAAAAACTAAAACTAAAAGAAGATGAAGACGGCAATAAGATTTCAGAAGTTCGTGGTATCCGTGCTGCTTGTAAGGTAATGAAAACAAGATATGCTAAACCTTTTGAAAGCGTACAAGTGAAAATTCCTTATGAAACAGGTATGAATCCTTATAGTGGATTAGTAGACCTCGCTGAAGGAAAAGGTATGCTAAAGAAAGACGGAAATCGTTTGTCGTTCACTACAAATGACGGAGAAATTATTAAATATTATCGAAAGGAATGGGAACGTAACGAGGCCGGCTGCTTAGATAAAGTTATGGCTGATTTTGATACGTTTAAAAATATATCAACCGAGGAGCTAGTAGAAAATGAATGAGAATCAAATTGCTGATATCTGGATGTTATTTAAAGAATATCTAGATAAAAAAACTGTAGATATTGCAGCCGAAAGATATATTGACTTACTAGCTGATATTGGAGTAAGTGATAAAATAATCGGTGCAGCAGCAGGCAATGATGAAGCATTAGATGAAGCAATCGAATATTATTTAGATGAAGAAACAGAAGAAGACGATTTCGAAGAAGATAACTGGGATTACGACGACGAATAATGTGGTATTCTAAAGTTAGCAAAGACATATCTTATATTCCCGATGCTGTGGCATATTTTGAAGCCGAATTATTGGCAGCAAAAAATGATAGTCGCATAGCGGGAAATATTGAGAAGGCAGCTGCCAATATGCCAGGTATTGTGGAATTAAGATATAGTCAACTTCAAGAAATTGAAGCTATACTAGAGTATTTAAATATAGAACTAAGACGCCTAAAAAGTCAACATTTTCGTAAATACCTCGAGAATTATCAACGTGCTCTTAGTTCTAGAGATTGTGAAAAATACGTAGAAGGCGAATCGGACGTAGTCGATTTTGAAAAAATTATTAACGAGTTTGCCTTACTACGAAATAAATGGCTCGGCATCACTAAAGCATTAGATATAAAGCAATGGCAACTTAGTAATATTATTAAACTAAGAGTTGCCGGAATGGAAGACGCTTCATTATAACGCCATATAAATACCAGCATGAAGAAAATCGTGCTAATTACGGGCGGATTCGACCCAATACATTCTGGTCATATATCATACATTCAAGCAGCAAAAAAACTAGGTGACATCTTAGTTGTCGGAGCAAATTCTGACGAATGGCTGACACGAAAAAAAGGCCGAGCATTTATGCCTTTATTAGAACGAACAGCTATTCTTAGACATATCAAGGGCGTTGATTTTGTTATAGATTTTAATGACGACGATAATAGCGCCAAACACGCTATTTGGATGGTACGTCAAAGCTACCCTCAAGACCAAATTATTTTTGCTAATGGCGGAGATAGAACTGCAAAAAACATTCCAGAAATGGATATCAAAGATGACAATCTAGAGTTTGTTTTTGGAGTGGGCGGTGAAGATAAAAAGAATTCTAGTAGTTGGATATTAGAAGAATGGAAACATTCTAAAACTAAAAGACCGTGGGGCTATTATCGTATACTACACGAAAACGGCAAGGAAGTTAAGGTAAAAGAATTGACGATAGATCCTGGTAAATGTCTTAGTATGCAAAGACACGAGAACAGATCAGAACATTGGTTTATTGTCGAAGGCACAGCAGAGGTTTATACACTTAATCGCAAAAGCGATCAAGAATTTATGGGAGTTTTTCATAAACACCAATCTTTACATATTAAAAAAGAAGAGTGGCATCAGTTATGTAACCCTAGCAGCGCACCTTTGAAAATTGTAGAAATTCAATATGGTAACGACTGCAAAGAAGAGGACATAGAAAGAAAATGAAAGTATTCATAGGGTGGGATAGTAGGGAAGACATAGCCTATCAAGTTTGCAAACATTCCATTGAAAGCAGAACCGGAGACAATGTAGAAGTTATACCTTTAAAACAAGATGAGTTAAGAGAACAAGGTATCTATACCAGAGATGTGGACCCATTAAGTTCTACAGAATTCACTTTTACAAGATTCCTTGTTCCTCATTTAATGGGGTATGAAGGTTGGGCAGTATTTGCAGACTGTGATTTTATATTTTTAGAAAATATAGAGAACTTGTTTAGACTTGCTCGAGGACATAACTATGCCGTAATGGTCGTAAAACATAATTACGAGCCCACATCAACAGAGAAAATGGACGGTAAAGTTCAACATCAGTATCCAAGAAAAAACTGGAGTAGTATGATCCTATGGAACTGTGGGCATCCTAAGAATAAACTTTTGACTCCTGAATTCGTAAATAAAGAATCTGGAGCAGTTTTGCATAGATTCCAATGGTTAGAAAATAAAGAAATAGGTCATATTAGTCATCAATGGAATTGGTTAGTAGGTTGGTATAAAGAACCTAAACACGGTAAACCTAAAGCCATTCATTATACCGAGGGCGGACCTTGGTTTGAAAATCATATGAACTGCGAATATGGTGCATATTGGATTCAAGAAAAGCAAAAGTATTTAGAAACAGTTAAGAGTTCTCTAACTCCTGTGCAGCCTATTAATCATTATGATACACTGCCCGACGATGTTAAAGGCATTTTTGATAGTATTATAAAATATAGAGTTGATCATTGCGGGTTGTATTATGACACTACACAAGATTCTCTAATTGAAAAAATTAAACAATTACCAGTTAATAACCTTATTGCAATAGATTCGGAGACAAGTTATATGGAAAAAGGTCATAAGTATGATCCAATATTAGAAAACTTTATTTTAGGAACAGGCGGTCAAATTAGTACTTGGGAAGATGCAGAAAGTAAAGCAACTCCTATATTGATAAGAGGAATCACTAAACGTAAACAGATGAAGGCTTGTCTCGAAACTGGAAGAGATTTTTATTATATGGATACAGGATACTTTGGTAATAATGTAAAGAAAAAAGTGTTCCACAGAATTACAAAAAATGCAATGCAAAATTTTGGCCCAGTTATAAAGAGGCCTTCGGACAGATTTGATGCAACTGGAGTTAAATTAACAAAATTTAGACCTGGATCAAAAATTCTGTTGTGCCCTCCTAGCGGTAAAGTGATGCTATATTACGATTTAGATTTGGACCAGTGGTTAGAAGAAACTATTAATACAATCAAACAACATACAGATAGAGAAATCGTAATCAGATTGAAAAAAGGCAGAACTGAAAGATTAGTATCAGACACTATGGCAATGGCTCTAGGGCAAGACATTCATTGTTTAGTTACTTTTAATAGTATAGCAGCAACAGAAGCACTTTTACTAGGTAAACCAGCGTTTACATTAGGACCAAATGCTGCTCAAAGTCTATGCTTATCAGATTTAAGCCAAATAGAAAATCCATATGTTCCTACACTAGATGAAGTACACGCTTGGGCTTGCCATTTAGCATATTGTCAATTCACTGAGCCTGAAATGAGAAGTGGTGTTGCTTGGAAAATTTTAAATGAAACCTGATGTCGTAGTCTATAAAAGTAGCGTTCTTAATTTATCTAAACATATTAGAAAAGAACAATGCTTACAAAGTTTTGCAGACGGTGCAAGAACATCAGGCGCCGACACGCATATTGAATACAAGTATAACTATACACCTAGTAAGCTAGCAGTGATTTTAGGGTGGGTTACACAGGATAAATCTACACCTAATGTTGTATTACGACAGCAAATTGTTGAAGGCCAAAAGCGTACCGGCGGCAAAACAATGTGTATAGACGCAGGGTGTTGGAAATATGCTGATCCTCAAAATAGATTTTTACGTTACAGTTTAGATGGTCCGTTTTACGACACTGCACAATATGCAAACAAAAATAGTAGCCCAGAACAATGGGAAAAGATTAGTAAAACATTAGGAATTGAACTAAAACCTTGGAGACCAAAAGGCAAGTATATCTTAATCTGTATGCAAAGAGATGGCGGATTCAGTATGAAAAATCTTGATCCTATCTTGTGGTTAAGAATGAAATTAAACAAACTCCGAAGTTATACTGATAGGCCAATTATTATAAGACCTCATCCTGGTAAGGTGCAAGACTTTACTAGTTTTATAGGACCTAATATAGAAGTTGTTGATAGCATCAAAGTTCCTTTGGTGCAAAGTATGTTTAAAGCTCACGCCGCGATATTTTTTAACAGTTCCAGTTCTGTAGCAGCAGTCTGTGAAGGCATTCCTATTTTTATCGACGACGACAGTTGTGTAGCGAAAGATGTTGCAAATAAAAATTTAGAAAGAATTGAAAATCCAGAAATGTTTGATAGAGAACAGTGGGTATGGGACCTAGCTGCTGCACATTGGAGTGATGAGGATTCCAGAGAAGGCAAAATTTATAGAAAATTTATACCTTACTTGACTTAAGAACCCAGTCTTTGTTAAATTGTTCAATAACTTTATATCCCCACTTTTCTAGTAATTTTATCGAAGGCAAGTCTTCCATTGCATTCTTGTATTCGTGTTTTTGTTGTTCGATTACTAAAATAGGTAAATTTCTTTCTATAGTTTGTTGAGCACCAAACAAAATTTCTTCTTCAAAACCTTCTACATCAATTTTAATCATATCAATGTCGTTAAAATTAAAACTATCTAAAGTTTTAAGAGGAATTTTACCTTTTCCATAACTTTTCGCATCAATATGACTATGTCCTGTATTTCCTTCGACAACATTCATATTAATATAAGATTCTTCTTTTCCTAACGCACATTCATAGATAAAATAATTAGATTTTTTTACATTTTTTCTAAAACACTCTATAAATTCTTGCACAGGCTCGAAAGCAACTACACGATCAAAAGAATTTACTAAATCTACAGACCATAAACCAACATTTGCACCAATATCTATGCAAATTCTTCTTTGATTACACGCATTAACAGCACAATCCCTTGCACGCCATTGATATCTTAAAATTCCTTCTTTTTTTAAACTTTTTTCCAACATTTTTGGAAAATGTGTGTCGTAGTCTGGGAACCAAAAACCGTGAGATTCTTTCATTTTTTCCAATATCCTTCGTTTCTGTTAACAACTAAGTCTGTAACAAGACTTTTTCCGTATTCTTTACGTTTTCCTTTGAGATGATCAAGATATGCACCCCACGCACTATTAATTAACGGATGACCTTCACCTTTTATAAGGTTTTTTGACCAGTCTAGCTCATTCATAGGAACATTTTTACGAATCGCGTCGAATACAAAGCTATCGTGCCACTCGTCGAGGGTAAAAATTCCAGTTTCTGCGTGGTCATAAAAATCTTGAAACAATTTTAAGAATCTTTTTGTCTGTTTTTTCTGTAAATTCATAGAATAAAGTCCGCATTCACTAAATTTCCCTTCTCTACCTAAAAAACATAGATCTTTATCGTCAGGTATTAAGAAATTTAAAATTTCTTCAGTCATACTGCTGTGACAAATCATATCAGCATCCATCCAAATTAGGATTTCTTCATTACAATTATTAGCACAATGAAAAATGCTATAAACTTTATGCGCGAATCTTATGGCATCCCATTTAAATCCCTTACCAGCATCCTTTCTCTTGCTTCTTATAGGATCAGAAGTGACATCACCGTTAGCCTTAGGTACATTTTTCCATTTATTCTTAAAATTTACTAATGGTTGACTAGATGAATGAAGATCCCTTACAATAACATTAGGTGCAGACTCAAAAATTTCGCAATCTTCGGTGTATACATAAAGATTTACTGTCTGCGGCCAAGTAGTTATGAAAGTTTTTAGAAATTTTTGAGCATATTGATCATACCCTTTGGAATTAAAAGTTGTTACGACTGCATATTTTGACATACTTGCCTCATTAAATACATATATTACTTATCATCTTATGAAATTGTCAATTTTTCCTCGATTCGGTGCTCAAAACTCTCGACCAGTGTTTGCTGCTTTTACAGAAGGAGCAAAAAAGTTAGGTCTTAACGTTGTAGAACACGACGAAACGGCAGACATACTAGTCATATGGAGTGTTCTATGGCACGGAAAAATGGCACAAAACAAAAAAATATGGGATGAAGCAAAAAGAACAAACAAACCTATAATAGTACTTGAAGTCGGATGCTTATCTAGGGGACATACTTGGAAAGTCGGGTTACATCATATCAATAACAACGGTTTTTTTGGTCTAAAATATGACTTAATACCAGGAAGATCTAAAAAATTAGATCTAAGATTAAAATCTTGGACAATGAATGGCCGTAACATTTTGATTTGCGGTCAACACACTAAGAGTGAACAGTGGGCTAAGATGCCACATCCGCAAATTTGGTTAAAAAATACTGTAGACGCTATCAAAGCATACTCGAACAAGCCTATAGTGTTTAGGCCCCACCCAAGAGATTGGCATTGGGCAGCAAATTTTTCTTACAAAGAAGTAACTGTAAGAATTCCTAAGCAACTTCCTGGCACTTACGATGATTTCGATTTTGACAATGATCTGAAAGATGCGTGGACAGTAGTAAACCCATCGTCAAACACTGGAATTTTGAGTATTATCAATGGTGTACCGGCTTTTGTAACAGACGATAGTCTTGCTGTAACTGTAGGCAATACAGACTTTTCTCATATAGATAGTCCGTTCCGTCCTCGAAGAGAAGAATGGTTAGAATGGTTGTCTCATACCGAATGGACTGTAGAAGAAATCGCCGAAGGAACACCTATTAAACGTATTTTGTATGCAGAAATTTGACATTCTTTAAAAATTGTTATATTATTAGCAATATGATTACTACAGACAATTTATTAATCAAACTATATGACACTTACCCTAACTTTGAATGCGAAGGTGTGTTATTACAAGATAAAAAAATTCTTAATAGTTTATACAACCAACTAAAAAAACAGCATTTTTTCACCGAAAAACAAGGAAATTTGTTGGTTAAATTATTTGGAAAATATTGTTCCTGTATCCCAGAACTCAGTAACGAATACAAGCATCTAATAGAATCCCCTTGTTGGAGTCAAAAATTCAGAGTGATTAATACTATAAGAAAAGTCTATTTCGAAGATGACAAAAAAACACATTTGATCATCGATTTTACCTACGATAAGAATATAAAAGATAAGTTAGGCAATTTAGTAGTGAATAATCAGCAGATATGCAAGTCTATGTCTGCTACCAAATATAAAATGAAAGTTTCTGAAAATAATCTAGTAAAGTTATTAGACGAGATTAAAAAAGAAAACTTTGAAGTTGATTCAGAAATTTTAGACATTTACAATAATGTAAAAGAAATTATAAACAGCAATTTAAACTATCTTAATATTTTTCATCCAAGAAACGAAAAGATTCTTAGTTCTGTTGCAAAAGATATAAATTTTCAAACGCAAGATCATCTTCTACTATTGGATAGAAGACATAGATTTCAATACGAGTATATTTCTCCAATAAATGATGAAAATTTAACTTTTAAACTAGCAAATAGATCTAGTACTCAAGTTTTTGTAAACAGTAAAACTTACAGTATCGACGAAGTGTTTTCAAGTTTACAAATGCTTAATAGATTTCCAACTTTGTTAATTTTTAATAAACAAGATGTTGAAGAATCAATACAAATTCTTCAAAAATTGTCGAATTTATCAAAAAAATTACAGTTAGCAAACGTAGGTATTTACTATAGATTAGATAATAATTCTGACTTACATAAAAAATTTAATACAACAATACAAGAAAATAAATTAAATTCTAATCTTGACGAAAATACTTCGATTGCAGGAACAGCGAGTACTTTCCTACCTAAATTTTTCTATAAAACTAACTGGTATCCTCGATCTGTAATTTCGTTTACTAATAATTTTAAAAATAATAAAGTGTTCACGTATTGTGATTCTGTAGATTGCATTATATATTATAACGAACACAAACCTTTTGTAGGAAAAATAGATGAAATCTTGTAAATTGGTTATTCAGGATGAAGTCAATCTAAAAATTGAAGGGCTTCCTGTAGAGATAAGAAGAAAACTAGTTAATCGTTTTAAATATGTAGACCCTACTGCAAGATATCGCCCTGCCTACAAATTAGGAAGATGGGACGGATCCGTGACTTTATTCGGAATGGGCGGCAACGGTTATGTATATCAGCTGCCTGTAATTTTATCTATGTTAGAAGAATTTTCTTATGATGTAGAAGAAATAGAAGATAAAAGAGAACCTATAAATTTAAGCTTTACACAAATAACTGAAACGTATTGGTCAGATCAAAATAAATGCTGGCCAGACGGTCACAGATTTGAAAATCAGCCTATAATGCTACGTGAGGATCAAGTAGAAGTAGTAAATCGATTCTTACAAAATCCACAAAGTTTACAAGAAGTAGCAACAGGTGCCGGCAAAACTATTATGACAGCTACCTTAGCCCAACTTTGCGAACCGTATGGGCGTACAATTATTATTGTACCAAATAAAGACCTAGTAACTCAAACAGAAGAAGATTTCGTTAATGTTGGGTTAGATGTAGGAGTGTATTATGGAGAAAGAAAAGAATTATTCAAAACTCATACAATCTGCACTTGGCAAAGCCTTAATATTCTTGATAAAAAGTCTAAAAATCAAGAAGCAGATATAATAACCTTGACAGATTTTCTAGAGAATGTAAAATGTGTAATAGTAGATGAAGTACATATGGCTAAAGCTGACGTTCTAAAAAGGTTATTAACACAAAATTTGCGTCAAGCGGCAATACGTTGGGGATTAACTGGTACTGTGCCAAAAGCAGACTATGAAGCAGAAGTAATTTTTTCAAGTCTCGGTCCAGTAGTAGGAGGAATTAAAGCACACGAATTACAAGAAATGGGCGTATTGAGCAATTTAAATGTAAATGTAATTCAGCTAATTGATTTAAATGAATTTAAATCTTATGCAGAAGAATTAAAGTATCTTGTAACTAATAAAGATAGAATGCACTACATATCTGAAATAATTAAAACTATTTCTGAGGACGGTAATACACTTATATTAGTTAATAGAATAGATACAGGAAAATTGTTAACTGAAATTTTAGAAGGATCGACTTTTATTTCAGGAGACGTTAAAACTAAAGATAGAAAAACAGAATATGCAGAACACTCTACTAATGATAAAAAGATTACTGTGGCGACTTACGGTGTGGCCGCTGTTGGCATTAATATTCCTAGGATTTTTAATTTGGTCCTTCTGGAGCCCGGAAAAAGCTTTGTTCGCGTTATACAAAGCATTGGACGAGGCATTAGAAAAGCCGAAGACAAAGACTTCGTACAAATATGGGACATTACCAGCACCTGTAAGTATGCAAAGAAACATCTTACTGAAAGAAAAAAGTATTACAAGGAAGCGAAATACCCGTTTCAAGTGGAAAAAATTGATTGGAAAAAATAATAATGAAAATTCTTACTTTAAATAACATCGCGTACGATTTAAATAATCTGCCTGATGATGTAGATGATAATATGAGGTTTAGTGTATTAGATAATAGCGATCCTGTTAATCCTGATTTCTTTTTCATACCTTTAATTTTCTTAGAAAGTTTTAATAGTCCTGCAATGGTTTTAAAAATTGGCGACGATGAAGTTAGTATGCCTATTGATTGGAGTATTGCTGTAGGAGATAGCAGTAGTAGTAGTGACATAGAAATTCTTCCGTTGACTAGTTTAAATGATAGAGGATTTGAAGCATTTTGTTTTAATCCGTTAAGTAGTTTCAGAATTGAGTTTAAACCTATCGAAATTGTTAATTTTTATAACGACGTTCGTTGGTATTTTCCTAAAATGAAAAATGGCCAACTGCTTAGTGTCCCAACACGCAATGGTGATAAACCTAATTGTTGTTACTTTGTTAAGGAAATAAGCAGACAAAGCGAAATGATAGATTTAAGTAAAATTTTATAGGAGAACGTATGATTGCAGGTAAAGTTTGGGGTACAACAGAATTGTTAGAAGCTAATGGCGTATTAGAGTTTCATCGTATTGAAACTAAGAAGGGCGGTGTGTGTTCTAAACACAAACATAAACATAAGTGGAATGGTTTCTTTGTAGAAAAAGGTGCTTTACTGATTCGTGTATGGAAAAATAATTACGATCTAGTTGATGAAACGGTATTAATGGACGGTATGTATACCAAAGTAGCTCCAGGTGAATTTCATCAGTTCGAAGCATTAGAGGATACTATCGCCTTTGAATTATATTGGGCAGAGTTTGATCACGATGACATCGAAAGAGAAACAGTAGGATTTAAACAAAATTAAAATCCAAATCTGTCTGTTAAGTATTTTATTACTTCAGGATCATCTCTTTTACTCATAAGAGAAAAAATTGAGTGATCAAAAAAGTTACAACTTTTTATATTGAAGAACCCAGGATCATTACAAACCTTGTCTGCTTCTAGTGCAATACAAATTTGGTCCTGGCCAACAAAATTTTGTACTCTCTTTTTACCTTTTAAGGTATGAACGAATTCCCAGTCAATGACCTTGTAATCTTTTTCAAATCTGTCTAATACACAATCTATAAACCAGGATTTTGAGTGTTTTATCATAAACAAGTTTCCCCACACTTGTTTAAAAGGAGCCGGTTTGTGAGGTTTATAAAAAATACCTATATCTTTTTCTGGAGGAAATTCAATTTTTGAATTAAAAATAACATCTGTATCGACAATAATAGCTTCTTCTAAATTACATTCTTTGAAAAGATATCTTGCGGCATAATATCTTGCAATATAATAATAAGTCACTTTTGCATACCATAAGATATCTTCATTTATCTCTTCTGAAGAAATAGAATGTTGCATTTTTAAAGTGTCGATGTATCCATATACATCTCTTTTAAAAAACTTTGTATCTCCACCCACTATGTGTACGTGAACGTTTAATCCTAAATCGTCACACGACTTAATAAGATATCTACCATAATTTAACCAATAAGAAGGATCACACGCAAAAATTACCTTTGATTTAATAGTATTTTGCCTATGAATAATCGAATTTTTAAAAAACATTATCTACTTCCTCGAAAAAATAACTTAATTATTGATTAGATTAAATACACAAACTGTATTTATATACCATTATAATGAAGATTGGCTGATAAAATGTCACACCCACAACAACTCGAATTCGTTAACTCCGTAAAGAATCAATTTGAAAACTATTTTTCAAATTCTTCCGTACTAGAAATAGGTAGTTTAGATATTAACGGATCAGTACGACAGTTTTTTAATGATTGCCGATATGTAGGCATTGATGTAGGTGAAGGTCCGGGTGTCGATATTATTTGTGAAGGACAAAAATTCAATGATCCGGATAGCTCGTACGATGTTGTAATATCTTGTGAATGTTTTGAACATAATCCATATTGGGCAGAAACATTTAGTAATATGATTCGTCTATGTAAAAGCGACGGACTTATAATTTTTACCTGTGCAACTACTGGAAGAAAGGAACACGGAACATCAAGAACATCACCAGCCGATAGTCCTTTAACTATTGGTATAGGTTGGGATTATTACAAAAATCTCACTGAAGACGATTTTAAATCAAAGATGAATTTTGAAAACTTCTTTCAAAACTATAATTTTTCAACTAATCCATCTTCTAAGGATCTTTACTTTTACGGAATTAAAAAATAAATTATGAATAAATTAATCGATGTCATTAAAGAATTTTCTATCGGAACAGACAAATATGCCCTAGGATATATAGACGAATTTTATGAAGATTTATTTTCTAATGTTAAAAATTCTACTAAAGAAATTTTAGAAATTGGCGTTCATAAAGGCGAGTCATTGAGACTGTGGAAAGAATATTTTACAAATGCAAATGTTTACGGTATGGATATTTCTGTTAGTAAAGTTATACCAGAAAGAGACAGAATAACTTTAATAGAAAAAGATGCTTATACCTCCGAAGCAGTTTCTAACTTTCAAGAAAACTTTTTTGATATTATTATAGACGATGGTCCGCACACCGGTGAAACTCAAAAGTTTTTTCTAAAAGAATATTTTAAACTATTAAAACCAAAAGGAATTATGGTTCTAGAAGATATCATAGAACCAAACATTTTGCCAGAGCTTATAGAGTTAATCGATAAAAATCAAACCTCGTTCCAATTAATTGATATGACTGGAAAACAAAAATCTAAAAGAGCGTGGAATAAAAAACTATTTGTTCTAATTTTAAAAAAAACATAAATCAATGATTAGCATTTTAACACCGAGTAGAAGTAGACCAAAATTGGCAGAAAGAATGATGCTATCTGCTTTTAAAAATCCAGGTTGCCCTATCGAAATTAAATTCTTTTTAAATGCTGACGATCCTGATTTAGAAAGTTATAAAAGTTTTTTGAATCAAGATCAATACATTATAGGACCTAATCAAAGTACATCATATAGTTGGAATATTTTAGCGACACAGGCTGTATATGATATCTTTTTTTTAGTTGGCGATGATGCACAATTTAACACAGAGGAATGGGGATTGAAGGTTATTAATGCTTTTAATCTTTACCCTGATAAAATTGTATGTGTGTATCCAAGAGCGCCGTCTGTTAAAAAAAGTAAAAATCCTCACTTCTGTTTACATCGAAATTGGACTAATATATTAGGATTTTTTGTTCCTCCTCAATTTTATCATTGGTATGTAGATACTTGGATCAGAGAAGTTGCTCAAAAAATTAACAGGTATCATTTAATTAGAGATTTTGAATTAGCTATAGAAACAGTAGACGATTACGTAACTAAAAATTATCACGAATCTTGGTTGAAGTCAAAAGATTCTTATATATGGTCTGTCTCAGAAAGATATCGAAATACAGATGCAGAAACTTTATTAAAATTTATTAAACAATGAAAGCATATATTATTAGACTTAAAAATATTAAGCTAAGTAAAAAACTATCTCAAGAATGTATCATAGCTGCTAAAAGATTTAATATTAAAGTAGAAGAGTTCGATGCCATTAACGGACTAGATCATAAAATTCATTTTGAGAAATTAAATTTAAGACCGGCTAAAAAATTTAAAAAATTTAGAGCAGGTGTATTTGGCTGTTTTCTTAGCCATTATTACTTGTGGTTAAAATGTTTTGAAAGTCAAGAACCCTGTATTATTTTAGAGCACGATGGGTACTTTATCAAACCTCTGCCAACTGACATATTACATCAATTCGAAGATATATTAAAACTTGATAACGAAAATCCTTTTAGTTTAGATTATGAAAGGATAATAGCAGAGAATATGTCTACACCAGTTACTGTAAAAGAAATAGAAAAGTCAGATATATTAGATAATGGAGCAGGTACTTATTCTATCGGTGCGTATGGATATATAATCAAACCTCAGGCAGCAAAAAAACTAATAGACTGGATAGCAGAAAACGGATTCCTCCCTGCAGATCAGCAATTAGGTTCTAATATTTGTAAAATTGAAACGGTCACATCTACTGTGGCAAGATTGCATCCTTATTATATTCACGAGAGCACGATAAAATCGGCATCATTGACAAAAAACGAACACTTATTGTTAGAAGGAAAAAAAGAATGACGATTTATTTCTATGCTCGAAAATTTAGCGAAAGACGTGCTAGTCACAGGATAAGAGGAAAACTTATTTCTGAATCTTTACAATCTGATCATATAGATTCTAAATTTGGAAATGATTTAAACAGCATTAAGAAAGGCGACTTAGTAGTTTTTTTAAAAACTTCGGCAGTGGAAGATATCTTATACGCTAAAGCTGTTGGAGCAACAACAGTTTATGATATTTGTGACAATAAACTCGACGAAGATGAAAATTATACGCCTTGTGCAAATGCAGCTGAATATATTACTTGTAATTCCTCTAGTATGGCTTCCGAAATTAGAGAAGTATGTTATAAAGAAGCATATGTAATACCTGACCCGTACGAACGACCTCGAAAACTTCCTAAATTTGATCCGGGCAATATTATAAAATTAGTGTGGTTTGGCAGTCAAAGTAGTTTAGGCTATGTCGACTGGCCTGCTATTTGGGATAGACTAGAACGCAGAGTTAAATATTACAGGTTAGATATAATTTGTGGGAAAGCTGATAGATTTTTAAGAAAATCTGAAGATAGATCTCATAACTTAACTGACTTTCCAGAATACACACATATCAATCTAGATAAAATACATTTTCACGAATGGGATTGGGATCTACAACAGCAACTAATAGACGAAGCTGATATAGTGTTTATTCCTATAAGTTTAACTTATCACGACAGGGTTAAAACTAAAAGTGCAAACAGAGTGTTGGACAGTTTAATATCTGGTAAATTTATTATCACCAGTTTGATTCCAAGTTACGAAGAATTTGCTCCATATATTTGGACTAAAGACAATTGGCTCAAGGGTATAACGTGGGCTATAGATAATAGATCTCAGGTAAGAGAAATGATTTTGGAAGGTCAACAATACGTTGAACTAAATTATAGTGTCGATAAAATTACTGCCAAATGGATACAATTCTTCCAGTCTTTAAACTATGACATTACAAGAAAAAGTTAGAGAATGTATAATTAATAATCAACTTGTAAAATTACATCTTGGGTGCGGCCCAAATATATTACAAGATTGGATTAACATCGAGGGTGAAAGCTATAAAGATCAACAAAATATATTCATACATAATCTAACTGAACAATATCCAATCGAAGATAATACAGTTGACGAAATTTTAAGTGTACACGTGATTGAACATATTCCTCCTAATCTTGTAATGCCTATGATACAAGAATGGTTAAGAATTTTGAAACCAGGAAATTCTGTTTCAGTGGAGTGGCCGGATCTGCTTAAGATGTGTCAATACATCGTAGACGATCCTTCCAGAATTTATAGTGAAAATAAAAAAGTTCAAAAAAGAAGCGTAGCAGGAATTTTTGGAAATATCAGCAAACATAAATCTGTAGATATGTTACACAAATGGGGATATAGTGCAGAAAGTATGTGCAGACTATTTGTAAATGCAGGGTTTAGTAAAACACTGATAGAAACACCTAAATTTCCAAAAACTGAAATGGACAGTAGAGTAGTAGCATACAAATGACAAAAATTTATGAAAGCCCCGACGGAGGTAAAACCGTTTTTGAAAGAGACTCAGGATCTTTAAATCGAAAAATTATAAAATCTGAAGGATTAGATGATTTAAATGATCATTTACTTTGGGTTGAAATTAGAAAGGCTGCGAAAACCAATAGGGCTTTACAAAAAGCTATGGATCGTGTTAAAATGTTGTATAGATTAAGCATAGATGATCCAAGATGAACACAAATTCTCTCTATAAAAGATTTTCAAACGAATCCACTTTTATAGCAGATAATTTTGAAAAACTAATAAGATTCAATAACTGGAATAATTACTTTGGTTTTCAAACTATTGAGATTGATAGAAGAATCTGGTTATTAGAACCTGTTTTGAATAAAATCAATAGTCAGTTTGAAATAGAAAGCTGTGGTATATTAAAAATTGAACCTTTTACAAGTTATAATTGGCATACAGATACTAATAGAGGGTTAACTATCAATATGCTAATGAAAGAAACTCCGAGTCATTCACTATTTGGATTCGAAAAAGATCAATATAATACTAACTTCGTAGAACTAAAATACGAACCAAAGAGTTTCTATCTGTTCAACACTCAGCATATGCATAGTGTTATAAATTTTCAAGAACCTCGATGTGTGTTTAGTGCTAAATTTAAAAAAGATAAAAAAGATTTAACTTATCAGGAAGTATACGATTGGTGTTTACAAGAGAGATTATTCAATGAGTGAAAAAATAGAATTAAAAGAAAAGTTAGCTGCCGTTGATATGAACATCAAATCTTTATGGAATGAAATTGATGACGATCAAAGAAAAAGTTTAAAAAGCGAACTTTATATACTTAATAGATATGTCAGTAACGTTAAGACATCGAATAGAGAAATACAAGAACATTATGTTTTAGCAGTGAACGAATATTTTAATAAACATTGGAATACTTTACAAAAACATCCTCAACTTTTATGGCAACTACTTTGTATGTGCGGTCACGAAAGTAAAAAGATTTTTTATCACGAGTGGGTTGGATTTAAACGTAAAAAAACAGCTAACAAAGTTGCAAAGTTTTTATCTGAAATATATCCTAATATGAAAGACGATGAGCTTGATTTATTGTCAGTTTTAAATACAGAAGCCGACTGTAAAAAACTTGCCAGAGATCAAGGGTTTGATGAGAAACAAATCGAAAAACTTTTTAAATGATTTTGGAATCTAAAAAAACATATACCTGCGAATATTGCAGATCAAAGTTTAGTAGAGAACAAACTTTGACTGTGCATATGTGCGAAAAAAAACGTAGATATGTTGCAAAAAATGAAAAACACGTTAAAATAGGTTTTGCTGCATTTAACAGTTTTTATAAGTTTGTACAGAAAAGTCAAGAAAATAAAACTTATGATGAGTTTGCTAACAGTCCTTACTATAATGCATTTGTAAAATTTGGCAGTTTTATATCTAATATAAATCCATTGTATCCAGAAAAATATATCGATTGGACTGTTAAAAGTGGTATCAAAATAGATCATTGGTGCAGAGAAGAACTTTACGAAAAATATGTGTTAGAGCTAATTAGAGAAGAAAATGTGGAAACTGCTCTAGAAAGAAGTATAAAAACAATGACACAGTGGGCAGATACACATAACTCTGTTTGGAATCATTATTTTAATTATGTTAGTAATAGTAGAGCAATTTATGATATAAAAGACGGAAAAATAAGCCCTTGGCTATTGCTTAATTGTGAAAGTGGTAGAAAACTTCTTGATAACTTAGTAGACGACCAGCTAGCTTCTATAAGTAATATAATAGACCCAATTTTTTGGTCAAGAAAATTTAAAACAAATAAATCAGATTTAGAACTAGTAAGACAAATTGTTAAGGAGTCAGTGCTATGAGCGAAACTAATTCAATGCTTACCGAATTAGATATGCAAGTGATTGTAAGTGAGAGCGACAATTCTGTTTATGTTAAATTAACAGGATTCGACGATGTAGATGACGCAAGCGATTATGCGGATTATCTTACTAAGAATTTACCGCTATTGCTGTTTGAATCAGAGGTAATACACTAATGCCAGACATAGACATAGACTTTGCAGATAGATCAATAGCATTATCTTACTTTAAACATACTGCTGCATCTATTAAAGAAAAAGATGGAAATCTTAAAAAACACAATACAGGAATATATTGTACATCTATTCCTTATAATCCTATTACTGGATTGTCTACAATTGATTATAAAGAAGCAGAAAGTCGTGGATACTTTAAAATAGACTTTTTGAATGTTAGTATCTACAAAGATGTAAAAAACGAAGAGCATCTTGATAAGCTAATGAATCAAGAGCCCTTGTGGGAATTGCTACAACAAGACGACTTCACTAATCTTTTATTTCACGTCAATGGACACGGAGACATTTTAAGAGTAATGCAGCCGACTACATTAGAAGAATTGGCCGCTGTTCTTGCAATGATCCGGCCGGCTAAAAGACATCTTATTGGAAAACCTTGGCCGACTGTGATGAAAGAAATTTGGATCAAACCAAGTGATGATGAATACTATTTCAAAAAGGCTCACGCTATTGCATATGCCCAGGCAGTGATAGTACAAATGAATTTAATCTGTGAATCAATAAGTTATGAGTTTCAATAATGGCTAAAGTAAGAAATCCTTTACCAATGACTGTAAATTGGGCTGGCCCTCTCAAGAGAGAATATTTTTTAGACAAGCAGATTAAAAAACATAATTGGTCTATTGGAGTAGAAGTTGGTGTAAGATTTGGAAGAACGTTATTTTATCTGTTAGACAACAATCCTTCACTTAAAATGTATGCAGTAGACTTTGATGTAACACAGTTTTATTCAGAAGATGTTCAAAAAAAATACGGCGATAGATTAGTAGTACTCGATGGAGATAGTTCGCAACAAGCAAGTCGAATATTAGAAAAAGTCGATTTTGTATTCATCGATGCTAGTCATTCTACCAAGGGTGTTGTTAAAGATATTAATGCGTACTCGCCTTTGGTGACAAACAAAAACGGTTTAACTGGACACGATATTGATTTTCCAGCAGTACAAGAAGCACTAAAGATTTGCGGTATAGATTATGAAGTTGGGCCAGATAACGTTTGGCAACAGAAAATATAAGTTCAATTAGCGTTTAGGGTGTTTCACTAATTGTACAGACTTGCGTTTAATACGCCTTAAAGTTAAATTTAATAAGTTTACTACAGGGCCTAACACAACGCGAACATCTTTGCTATTAAAGGTTTTGATTGCGTATCTATAAGGTTCGATTTCTCGTCTTAAAAAGATATTAATAGGAACTTGACGATTGCTTTCCCACCACCAGATTTCGCCAATTTCTAGTAATCCTGCTTTATCTTCTGGAGTTTTTATTACGCCCAGGTCAAAAAAACTAGTAACGTGCTGATCTTGGTTAATTATGATACCAACGTACTCATTTTCGCCGTAATGCAACACTGAAATAAAGGGTAACTGCTCTTGTATGTTTTCTCGTAATTTCGCCATAAATAAAGTTAGGATAACCAAATGCAAAAAATTTCATCTTATTTATACTCAAATAGAATTAGTGTCGTGGCCGATCTGGCATCCTACCCAACGGAGTGGAAAATCGTGTATCAAAGAAGAATAAAACTATTCAAAGGGTTTAAAAATGTTATCGAATTTGACGTAAGAAACGCTGATCAAAAAAAGATAGACATATTAAACTACAATATTAAAATGCTTGTTTTAGATAATTTTAACACCGAAGTGTTGATAAAAGATCTTACACCTATATTAAACAGTCCAGGATTAGCTACTGTAACTATCGATGCAGAAGATATATCTTATATTAAACCTCAATTCTTAAAGTACACACTTTATATTTTGAACAACGACGGATCAAAAACTCTAATATATAGCGATAGCCAATTTGGTGCATCTGGACAAATTGATCTACTAGATACTGCAACTACAGCAACACCGGTGCCCAAAATTATCGACACATTCAATTATGTCAACAATGATGGCTTACTAAATCCTACTAATGTTACTTATACTAGCGAAGCAGTAGAAGTTAATCCAAGAAATGATTTGAACGAAAATCATTCTATTAACTTAGAATTTTATCCGAATTTGCTAGATGCAGAAGTTTTGGTACAAGTTACTACTGATGCAGTTGTACACGCATTTACAGACTGGAAAACTATCGAAACTTTTACACTAACACCTAGTACAGCTACTATTGTAAAAGCATATCAAGAAATCGAAGACTATAGTAATAATATTGGGTGGTTAAGAATTAGCTATACTCCTACAAGCACTAACACCGGAAAATTTGACAAAATATTAGTAAGATCATAAAATATATCTATGAGTCTAATCATAGATACAGTTCGAACTTTCTTACCTCCTAAAAGAAAAGCTACACCTAGCGGGTGGATCAGTTTCAATGCTGTCTGTTGTCAACATAATCATAATAGCATAGATACTAGACAACGTGGAGGTATTATGATTAATGACGGTGTTAGTTATCATTGTTTTAATTGCGGGTTTAAAACTAGTTGGCAACCTGGAAGAATAATCACTGCTAAATTTAGAAAGCTAATGCGTTGGTTAAATGTTCCAGACGACTTGATAACTAAATGCAGTTTAGAAGCACTTAGACTAAAAGAAGACTCGGCATACGAAAGTAAAACCAGTCTGATTCCATCATTTATCGACAAGCTATTACCTCCCGATAGTGTTAAACTTGGTGCTGAAGAAATCAATCACGACGAAATGAGTTTGGCAATAGAATATGTTGCAAGTAGAGGGTTCGATATCAACGACTTCGACTGGTTCTGGAGTCCAGCATACGCTAATCGATTAATAATTCCATTTTACTATCAAAAAAATCTAGTAGGGTTTACAGCAAGATTATTAAGAGATGGGAAACCAAAATACATTTCTGAACAACAACCGGGATATGTGTTTAATATAGATAGACAAACGTTGGATCGTAAATATGTGATAGTATGCGAAGGACCGTTTGATGCTATTAGTATCGACGGTGTAGCATTACTAGGTAGCGAAATAAGCACACAACAGGCATCTTTAATTAATCAATTACAAAAAGAAGTAATCGTTCTTGCAGATAAAGATGCAGCTGGAGAAAAATTAATAAAACAAGCAGTTGAACTCGGATACAGTGTAAGTTTCCCGGAATGGGATTCTGATGTAAAAGATGCAAACGATGCTATATTAAAATATGGAAAGTTGTATACTTTGTACAGTATAATACACTCAAGACAAAGTAGTAAATTAAAAATAGAACTTTATTCTAAAAAATGGTTTAAAAATGAGAAAATTAATTAATATATTAATGTGGCCTTGGCATAGATATCAAGAACATAGATACTACAAAAAACGTTTAGAAGAGTTAAAGAAACGCGATCCTTTTATCTACAAATGATAAAATCACCTTGTAATAATATCTGTAAGATGAATCCTCATACAGATGTATGCGAAGGATGTCACAGAACACTGGATGAAATCATTAAGTGGAGTATGGCCACAGATTCTGAAAAGATTGAGATTTTAGAAGAGATTAGGAAAAGAAATGATAACCTGGGGAATTAGTGCAAACAGTCACGATGCTGCCCTTGCAGTATTTAACGGAGACCAATTAGCATTTGCTAGTCACAGTGAACGATTTAGTAAAATAAAAAATGATCCCCATTTGAATCATCAGCTGATCGAATATGCTAAAGATAAATGGGGAGAACCAGATAAAGTTGTTTGGTACGAGAAGCCTTGGCTCAAAACATTTAGACAGTTTAGTGCAGGGCAAGGATGGCTATGGCAAGAGAATAATATTAAGAAATATCTTAAAAGTTATAACATAACTGCACCTGTGAGCACAGAATATCATCACAGAAGTCACGCTGCTGCTGGTTATTTTACTAGTAAATTTGATAACGCCTGTGTACTAGTCATCGATGCAATTGGTGAGTTTGAAACATTAACCATATGGAAGGGTGAAGGTCAAAAACTAAAACAGGTCTATACACAAAAATACCCTCACAGTTTAGGATTATGGTATAGTGCTATGACACACCGGTGCGGTCTAAAACCCAATGAAGAAGAATATATCTTAATGGGTATGAGTGCATTAGGGGATCCTAAGAGATTGTTCAATGATATAGAAAATGATTTCATTCGATGGTCTTGCCCTCAACTTTTTTCTCTTAAGGAAAATTTACACAGAGGTTGTCGAAATTGGCGTCCAGATTTGACCAGCGAGCAAGATATCTATGACATAGCCGCAGGCACACAAGCTGTCTATGAAATGGTGTTTGATAGACTGTTACACTATGCGAAATTTCTCACAGGTAGCAAGAATCTCGTGTTAATGGGTGGATGTGCATTAAATTGTGTAGCCAATCATCGAGCATATAAATTTTTTAAAGATGTATGGATTATGCCCAATCCTGGAGATGCAGGTTCGAGCATCGGTGCAGTTTTATCTCATTGGAACAAACATATTGCTTGGCCTGGACCTTTGTTAGGGTATAAAATAAAACCTGTAGCAACTAACGAAGAAATTGTAGATTATCTATTGAAACATAAGATATGCGGACTAGCTAGAGGTCGAGCAGAGTTTGGTCCCCGAGCATTAGGTAATAGAAGTTTAATCGCTGATCCAAGAGGAAATGATATTAAGGATCGAGTTAATGCTATTAAAAAACGAGAAGAATTTAGACCATTCGCTCCAGCTATACTGGAAGAACTGGCCAGTGAATACTTTGACATACCTGAAGGAATAACGTGTGATTATATGCAAATGGTTTATCGTTGTCGATATCCAGAATTATATCCTGCAATTATTCACATAGACGGCACTAGTAGAGTACAAACAATTGCCAATGATGGCAGCGAATTTAGAAAACTACTAGAACTATGGTATGAAAAAACTGGATGTCCTATGTTATTGAATACTAGCCTTAACATAAAAGGACAACCTATTGTAAATGATATTGCAGACTCAAAAGAATTTGAAGAAAAATACAACACTAAGGTTTTTAACTAATTAAGAATATGACAAGACAAAACGCCGATTATGGATATGATATACAGCATCTATATTTAGAAATGATGCTCAGTGATGCAGAAACATTTGTAAGGTGTCAAAGCATTTTTGACCCGGAGTTGTTTGATAGAAAATTACAGGCTACCGCTAAATTTATTAACGATTACGTCAATGAACATAGCGTACTACCTACATATGATATAGTCAATGCCAGTACTCAAGCAGATTTGAAACCACCTGGAGATCTAAGAGAAGAACACTACGACTGGTTGTTATCAGACTTTGAAACTTTTATTAGACACAAAGGTCTAGAGCAGGCCATTCTAAAAAGTGCAGATCTTTTAGAAAAAGGCGAATATGGTCCTGTAGAAGATTTAGTCAAGCAAGCTGTGCAGATTGGATTGACTAAAGATATGGGCACAGATTATTTTGCTGACCCCCGTGCTAGATTGATGCGCATCAAAGATAAAAATGGTCAAATGAGTACAGGTTGGCAAACTGTGGACAAGCGACTGTTCGGCGGTATGAACAGAGGAGAATTGAATATCTTTGCTGGCGGCTCGGGTGCAGGTAAGAGTTTGTTCTTGGCTAATCTAGGTGTGAATTGGGCACTGCAAGGAATGAATGTGGTCTATCTTACACTTGAACTTAGCGAAGAATTAGTCAGTATGCGTATTGACAGTATGGTTACAGAAATTCCTACTAGAGATATCTTTAAACAAATTGACGAAGTAGAAATGAAAGTTAAAGTTATTGGTAAAAAAGCCGGCACATATCAAGTCAAGTATATGCCTTCTGGTAAAACAGCTAACGATATCAGAAGTTATATGAAAGAATACGAAATTAAAATGGGCCGAAAGATAGATATCTTACTAGTGGACTACTTAGATCTTTTGATGCCACAAAGTCGTAAAATCAGTGCAGAAAATTTATTTGTTAAAGACAAATATGTCAGTGAAGAACTACGTAACTTGGCTATGGAAAAACAGTGTGTGTTAGTCACTGCGGCACAGCTGAATCGAGGTGCGGTTGAGGAAGTAGAGTATGATCATAGTCATATCTCAGGAGGATTAAGTAAGATTCAGACAGCAGATAATGTGTTTGGTATCTTTACTAGTCGTGCTATGCGTGAACGTGGCAAATATCAAATTCAGTTGATGAAGACACGTAGCAGCAGTGGTGTAGGTATGAAGATTGATTTAGATTTTGATATTGATACACTACGTATTACAGACCCAGGAGAGGAAGGTCAGACAGATGAAGTCGCTACTCGCAGCAGTACAATATTGAATTCATTGCAAAGAAATAGTACAGTTACTTCTGATCCTACAGAAGGAGTCAGTGTACGTGCAACTCCTGCTCAGGTAGAAAGTTCTAAACTAAGACAATTATTGAACAATCTAAACACAGAAGTTTAATAAATATTTCAGTATGATTGAACCAGAGTATTATAGTGCTTGGTTTAATATTATTGATCAAGCAAAACATCGTTACGGTTGGCCTATACCAACTTATATAGAACAGTATATGAGTGCTGTATTGGCCAACTATGTAGATAAACCCGACTGGCAACCTCAACCAAGTTGGGCAGAAACTCTTTTACAATTACAATCTGCTCAGGCTGCAAAAGTGCTAGGTGATCAGGCATTGTTTGCAGCAGCAGTATTTCCTTCCTTGCTACAAAAAAAGGGCATAGACAGCACTTATTTTCACAACATTGGGCGCACAAGCTATAATCGTGCTATAGAAATTAACGTAGCACTTTTTGGCACAATGAGTCAACATTTTACCTACATAGCCCACTGTTTACAACAATGTATACACGATAACCCCCAAATTGATTGGTATAAACAGTAAATATTACTGAGCGAACAATTTGGAGCGAACTATGCAGGAGCGAGGATCTTGGATCCGTTAACCCTGTTTGCCCTGGCCAACGGCGCAGTCAAACTGGTTAAAGAAGGTTGCAAACTTTATAAAGATATTAAAGGTGCTGCTGGGGATATTAAAGATGTCCTCAAGGATCTTGACGACCAATTTCATACTAAATTTAAAGACCGCGCTCCTACTATTGCTGAAAAAAATCAGTACATAGAAGAAAAAAATCGCATAATCAACTTAAACAAACAAAGCGGCGACACTACTAATATCTACACAGAAATTGGTCAGCAGTTGGGTGTATACTTCGATAATCTTTATAAATGCAAAGCGGTGTTTGACGAAGAGGAGCGTCGCAGTAAAAACGAAGTATACCACGGTGAAGACAGTGTAGGTAAACGTGCCCTACAACGTGTTCTACTGAGAAAGCAGTTAACTGCAATGGGAGAAGAACTACGTGAAATAATGGTATATCAAAGTCCACCAGAACTAGGTGCCCTATGGACCGAAGTCGAAGAAATGATGAAAATAGTGGGCAAAGAACAGGCCGGTGCTGTGGCTATAGAGATGCGAGCCAATGAACAACGAGTAAAACAAGAAAGACGTCGTCGGAAACGTTTACAATATAAAATTATGTGTTGGTCTTTGAGTAGTTTGGCTGTATTATATTTTGTATGGCTAGTATGGGCCGTGGTACAAATAAGAATTGAAAATAACCCTGAACTGGGTGTGTGCCTAATACCTAAAGGTCAATGGCCCTATGAACACTACAACAATTTAAAATGGGTCGAATGCGAACCCAATAAATAGACTGGAGGGTGTGTTATGTGGACAAATATACTAATTGTAGTACTGGCAATGATAGTAGTAGCTGTGCTAGTTTGGTTATTAGAAGAAAACTATGACGACTGATAACGACGACGCTAAAAATCAATTAGCTCGAATGAAAAAAGAAATGGCCAAGAAGAAACCCAAAATGGCCGTGCCCGCAGAGTTTCTTGATAATGCCAAAAGCTATGACGATAAAGTTACCTTAGTAAAAATCCTTACAGAAAAAGAAAAACATCGTGTGGTTCTGATGTTTAAGAAAATGATACAGTCTGGTATGCAGGAAACAAATAAAAAGAAAGGTCTTAAGTAGTGTATTATAAAAAAATAAATTTAGACCTTAGACACGCAGACATCAACAGAATTAAAGGACCTTATCATCAAACATTTGGTAAAAGCTATCACAACTATGAGATCCAGGATGCTGACTATCTCGATCACTTAGTAAAAGCGCAGCTAACGTTTCTTATACCTCCGGATCTTGTAGTATATACAGAAATTACAGAAGAAGGATTAATTTGCCATACAGATGATTCTGCCGTAGCCCTAAATTATTGTGTACTAAGCCCCCGCAGTCAAACATTCTTTTATCAGCCTAAACCAGGTGCTGAATCTACAATGGCAGAAAGATTTGAAGACAACACTGTACACAAAAGTAGAACATTTGAGTGGAAGGAATCGGATCTTGAGCTAGTGGACTCTGTTAGTATCAATCCCAACGATGCTTATCTATTAAATACACATCAAATACATTCTGTGCGTAAATATGACGACGCAGTACGTGCTCACATACGCTGGGTATGGATAGATGTGCCTTACAGAATCGTGTCTCGCAGCATAATAGAAAAACTCTAAATGAATCAGTATTATAATAAAATTGACCTGAATCTGTCTGACTTAGACATTGATCGTATCAAAGGCGATCCTTGGGAATTCTATGGACATACGTTCTTACAGTATGTAATCAAGGATACTAACTACTTGAACGATTTGATCAAAGATCGAATACAGTTTGGTATTGAACCACAGGCAGTGTTTTACACAGAAATTATAGACACTGGAGTTATGATTCCCCACGTGGATCTAGCCACCGCAGTGTTAAACTATTATATAGAATCCGGAGATGCTATCACTGTGTTTTGGGAAATAGTAGGACAAGCACAGACACGACCCTTGAGTAGCAATCGTAACGGCACTGTTGAGCATCAAGGCACTATGGAATTTGATATCAAAGATCTACGATTCGCTGAAAAGATGTGCGCACAGGATCACGAAGCTTATCTGTTGAACACTGGACGGCCACATAGCATTAACAAGAAACCCAGCAAGCCCAACCGTAAAATGATACGTTGGTTATGGCACGATGTGGCCTATGAAGACGTACTGGCCAGCATCCATATACCCGCAGGGCGACCGCGCTAGAGTATCTGCGCGAAGCGTCAGCGCAGCAGCAGCGATTTTTTACTGTGCCTTAAACTTGCTGCACATTAGCTCAAATTCCCGCTGTCTACCTAAAACTTACCCATAGCTGGCATTAGGATTACGCTGACGGTATTCGGCCCGCTGCTGCTCTATACATTGATCATACTGATTAGTACAAGCAACTAATAACAGTATAACAGCTAATATGCAGAAAAACACTGCTAACTTGATTAAACTAGGATATTCGTTGTTCATAAATCTATTTACTAAATACTTGGGTTTGAACTAACAATCAAGGACAACAATGACTGAAACACACACTAGAACTATCATACGTGCCGTCTGCTGGCGTATTGTGGCTACACTGATTACAGCAGCTTACACTGGACTTAGCGGCGCTATTATAATTAATATTTGGATGACACTAGCACACTATATACACGAACGTGCTTGGCTAAAAATTAATTGGGGCAAGCAAACGGAGACTACAGAATGAGACCAGTGATTATACAACAGTTAATCAAAGGAATGAAAAATAGATTACCTTTGCCTGATCAGAATATAGACCTTGGTCCTAAACGTCGAGATCATACTGGTCTAATATTAACACTGTGCAGTATAGCTGTTATATTGGCTGTGGTACTGACCAGCTAATAAATACTGTTTTAGGACTGGCTATGAATCAAAAACTATGGCATACAGTACAGTTACCTGTTAGTATGCTGAGAGAAGATGTCGATGTTGATAAAGATCTTATCAGTAAATGGGATTGGCACGAACGTCAATATAGAACTATGGTTGTGCCTGTACAAGATTTGGTTAGAAGAGAATTCATAGAATGGTTTTATCATCTAGGACTGCCTTTACTACCCTATCAAATGCTGTTTGCTACAGCACCTGGAGCTGAAGGTTATTTGCATAAAGATACACATCCAGAAACACTGTGGAATGGCAAACACTGCAAAGCTACACTGAATTATCATTTAACTGAGTACTGCGGTAGTTTGGAATGGTACGATTGCCCAGAACCAGGAGAAGATTGGACTACAGAAGCTAACACTCCAGCAGAACGATATGTTAGACAAGGACATAGAAAAATTGACAGTTGGCAAGGACCAGAACCAGCACTGTGCAGAGTAGACTATGCACACGCTGCGGATAACGTTCTTGGCTTAGGTCCTAGAGTAGTGCTAAGTTTGAGATTTATTCCTAATCCTGACTGGGACATAGTTGTAGAAAGAATGCAGCCTTGGATTAAACACAACTGACCCATAAATAACAGTTTACAAGGAGCTGGCCGTGCTGAAAACTCTTATACTCACAGTGGCACTGACCGCAGGTGATCTACCCTATGACCAATTAGAAAAACTATATTGGGATTGCGACACTATGTTTATGCGGGGAGAATTGGGCGGACAGGATACTTGGAGCTGTTTAGCTATTACTGACGAATTCCAAAGTTACTTTGCTGATCGTGAAGCATTTATGCAATACTGGGAAGAGAACCGTAGAATACAATGGGATCAGCGTGGCTATGCTTGGCCTGCTAGCGACGCATAATGTATGTGTATGTACTAGTAATGTTGGTTATAGCAGACGGACGGTGGCAGGATTGGAATCACTATACTAGACGAGAAGAATGTGAAGAAATTCTTCAAACTCTAATACATCATAGAGATACTGTGTTAAGAGGACGATGCGAACTACGTTGGATTGACACTATGCCCGAAAAGGGTCCTGCAGGGTAAAAAAATCTGTTACGCGAAAATTTTAAAATAGCTACTGTTTCCTTTCGGGGTGGTGATTTTACTCCGGTACTGTTGTTAAAATACAACTTTTATTTTTTCATTTTAATGCCTCCCCACCCCGACCTTTTCGAAAAATAATTTCTCAATGCCTCGAAGAAAAAAATCCCCAGACACGGGAGCGAATCGTGCTGGGGATCAAGTGGGCCTGGGCGGCCCTTACAGTGTATGCTGGTTGGGAGCGAATCAACCGCGGCGCATACAAGTAATCTCTGCTACACTCTGCCACTTATGCGGAAAGCTCTTGCGCAAGTCCGCTATCTTAAGTACTGTACGCAGTGACAGTTCGCGTAGTCGTTTCTTGTTGTTGTCTATAAATCCGATAAGCTCTGCTTGTTCTTCTGTGCTAAACTCATACTCCGTGAGCATACCGTCTTCTACAATCTGTTCGATACGCAGCATCTTCTCACGCTCTGTATCAATAGTAAGATCCAAGTAGTGGCAACGTGACTCCAGGGCTTCCAAGTGATCACGCAGCTTCTTACTACGTACATTCTCAAACTTAATGTTGGTAATAAAGATAGCACCGCCCTTGAACTCAAAGCTGTTGGGCGCACCTTGATCACGCAACAAGCGACTGTCCGTGTTCCAGTGGATCATACGCCGCTTGCTAGTGTCCAGAGCTGCTTTAAGAATGTTCAGGCTGAGTTCGTCTTGCAGTACGCTATCGCAGTCATCAAACACTAGGATGCTTTTAGGGTCTTTGTACTCGTAGAGTTTAGCGTACAGGCCCAGTGCTGACATAGCACCCTTAACAACTTCGTACTTCTTGAGTTTGCTGTTATTAGCTATAGTAGCCATAACATCGTGTTTGCTCAGTACTTCTTCAATGCCAAAGCTTTTGCCTACGCCTGGAGGGCCTGTGACAATCATAGCACGTACATCGCCCTTCTTAACAGCACGGGTCATATCGTTAAGGATTTCAAAACGATCCCGCAGACGCTGTTTGATTTGTTCGTTAGTCTCTGACTTCTTTGCCAGCTTGGGAATTTCAAGATTCATTGTAGTCATTACGCTCTCTCGCTCTGTGGGTTAGAATATTGCTACTGACTATTGCTAATCAGTAGTGTATATTATAACTTGAATTTATGCCGGTGTCAAGTCTTTTCTGAGGAACACGGGCACTGCTTCGGCCTGTTCAATTGCTCGTTGTGCCATCAACAGATCCAGCTGTACCAGTTCAACATCCTTATCGTAGAACAGTGCGATAGCTGTTTCGGGCACGTAGGGCAGCGTAGGCTTGCGGTTCATAAAGTCTTCACGTGCCTGTGCTACTGTTTGGATTGCTTGTTCGTAAGTCATCATAATTAACCTCCAAATGCCAACATTGCTACAATAAAGCCAGCCACAAAGGCCAGGGTCAAGTTTACAGCGTAATCGCCCTGCTCTGGAGTGGGCGTTGGAATCGCATCGATTGCACGTTTCAGAAAGTTGGTCATTGCTCGCTCCTAAGTTACGACGCTTGCAGTTTAATCTAGCAGCTGATTTGCTGCTCCAGTAGCGTCACAGTTTCAACAGTATATGTTCTTTGGGCTGTTTTGTCAACAGTTATTTTGCAGCTTCTTTGCTGATGTGTTGCACTTTTGCAACACCAGTATCAGCTATCTTGGCGATACCAGTGAAGCCCACAGTGGCTACCACAATGCCCAGGATGAATGTGATTATGTAGCCCATATTAGTTCAACCATCCAAACATTTTAGCGCCAACTACAGTGCAGAATACACCAGTCATTGTCAGCAGTGCGGCCACAGCAATGTTCAGTGCGCCTGTGCCAGCGGCCATAGCCTGGTTAGCCACGTAGAAGTTGATAAAGGCTATCAGCAGTTGCAGTACGCCCATTACACGGAAGATATTTGTATCAGTCATTTCAGCTCCTTGTTTAAGTGTTTACAGTATATGTTCAATTAGTTGTTTTGTCAACCATTATTTCCAACTCTTCCAGCCCTGCCATTCGCTCTGACCGATACGGCAAGTAAAGCTGTCAGGTGTGTAGCCTATCATATCAACCCAGTTCTTAGCAATGCCACGGAAGTATAGGCGGAATTCAAACTTAAGATTAGGGTTACTTTCCTTGCTCATAGCATACTGCCACATAATAAAATCGTGTGCGAGGAATACAGCGCGGATCAATTGATATACTACCACTAGGATACCAACTGTGCCAATCGCTACAGCAAACATTCCGATATATGTAAAGATTTCCATCGCTCGCTCCGTTTAGTTAGTGTATGTAGTATACTATCGCCTAACCAAAATGTCAACCGAAATTACAGCAGATTTCTTTGATATTTGCTGCCATCAAACCACAGGCAGAACAGCAAAACCCACAAGCCAGTTATGGTAATGTAAATGACTTCCCATGGGTTACCAGTTAGCAAATTGTACACAAAGCACAGGCCTAAGGGCAGACCCATAAACGGGTTCAACAGTACAAAAGTCCATCCAATCAGCTTAGTCATTTTCGGCTCCTGCTTTGTTAGTGTATGTGTACATTATAGCACACAGAAACCAAAATGTCAACCAATTTTCGTATATTTGTCGATGATAGGGCCAACTAGTTCGCCACGGAACCAAGTAAGCATACGGATTACACGCTGGGCACCACGCAGCCCTGCTGTCCTAAACCAGAACGGATTGAGATAGGCTACAAGAGTCATTGCAATTACAGGAATTGCAACCAGGGCTGTGAATCCCCAGAAGCGAACGGCATAGTCAATACGATCCGTCATCTTAGGGTTCTTAGGATCCAGTGAGTTCTTACCATATGTCTTTGCCATTGTTCGCTCCTAGTTAGTTAGTGTATGTATTATACCATATCCTAACCAAAATGTCAACCGATTTCTGCCAGCTTTTCCCTAAGTTCTACGTAGAAGGTATGGTACTTTGCAATTCTAGCAACATCCTTCTCCGTAACACCCTTGAGCCTACGGATATCGGTATTGTGCCGCAGATCGCAGAGTTTAACCTTCATAGCATCTGGGTTGGCAAACACTCTAGCCTTGTATTCATCGTAGGTTTCGCCACGACGTTTGGTTAGAGCATCGATACCGTTGATAACACGCTCTGTCATACCTGCTGCTCTAAGATCCGCAAAGGTTACGTCGGTATCTTCAACCATATCGTGTCCTAGGGCAATGACCCTGAGTTCTTCGTCATCTTCCTTGAGGAAACTCATAACACGCAGAGGATGTAGGATGTATGGGCTACCGCCTTTGTCGAATTGTCCGGCGTGGGCATTAGTGGCCATTACCAGCATCCGATCTAACATTTCGCCTTTTCTCATTGCCTGCTCCTTTACTGTAAGTACAGTATATGTTCAACGAGCAGGGTTGTCAACCGATTAATCGCCTGAATCAATCTGGTATTTGTCCGAGCAGTGGATGCAGGTATACTCTGTCAAGCAGCGTCCTGCGTTCTGACCCTTGTAGACGTGCTTACAGGGCTGTCCTTCGCGGTTTAGGCCTACCAAGCCTGTGGCCTTACCGTACATATATTGTGCGCCGCAGTTATGACAGGGCAAGGTATCTGTAGCTGCATCGTAGCCTGCAATGACCTTCCGCCAGCTAGGGTCTAGGTTGTAGGGCACACGGGTTGATCCTGTGCATTCTGGGCAAGTGTGTTTTTGCATTGTTCGCTCCTTCTAATTCCTTACTATGACTACAGTATAACAAAACCCTGGCTATTTGTCAACCGATTTTGCATAGATACAATGCATACTAGGATCCCTAGGTTGTTTCTTTAGCAATTGTATACATTCGTTCATAGTTGTAGTTTTAGCAAGAACTTCAAAGTCCGGCACACCGTTGATTAATACTATAGTCAGAAGCAGCCACATATCAACCTATGAGTAAATGTGCCAGCTCGTAACCTGCAAGGATCAGGCCTACAGCGATGAATAGAAACATTAACAGAACAGCGACGATATCGGTAGTAGTAACGTTCATCAATGCACCACTGATTCGTTGCAATCTAGCAACAGTTGCAGAGATTGTAAGAACTCTTCTCTAAATTGTGCTCGTTCTTCGTTGGTAGCACCAGGTGTAGCCTCAATGATAGCCACGTCAATCATACCGTTTACGTCTGCTACCATCTGCTCGTAGGTTATAATCTTGCTCACAGTCGTTCCTTAATCCAGTTAATCACATCCTTGGCTTCTTGTAGATCAGAACGGTCTACAGCCTCATCAATCATCGCCAGTTGCGCATTATGCAGATTATTAACAACGGCATCAATGATCTGACGCTTACGGTTCATTGATACACGATAGTAGGGTTTAGGTGCGTAGTTCATACATCTCCAATGCTTCTGAGTGGCTGAGGTAAAAGTCAGTGCGTGGGTCCCAGTACCGGCCTTCCTTAGGATCATAGTAGACCACGCGACCGTTGAAGTTCATTGGGCCGTCTAGTCCTTTGCGTGGACCATAGCCTTGCATTACATCTTCGTAGTTGCCCAGTACCTTGTAGCCCATATCACGCTCCTGTTGTTTCAGTATGTAGTAATTATAGCACCAAAGTCTGGAGTTGTCAATCGAAATATTGCTTAGGCCACGTGGTTCCAATCATCGCCCCTATGCTGGAGTTGTTACCCTGTCCACATTTGTTTCAGCGTATCGTGCTACCGGTTGTGTCCGGATATCTAGGTGCTCTGCTCTGCATTGCGCTAACGGTAGCCTAGCCAACCGGTCTAACTAACGTGTGACACCCGGCACTTTCAGGAAAGTGCTAACCGGAATCCTTTACCACTCTTTCTTGCCACCATAACGTTCATTGTGGTCGTAGCCTGCGTAGTATGCTTCAACTTCTTCCTTGCTCATACGCTCTTCTGTAATGCACTCACCACGCCCAGTGCCCTCAGGCCACCAGTGAGGTTTAGCACCACGGCTGTACCAGCTATCAGCACTGCCCCTGTCGAATGGGCTACCGTGCCAGGTAGTGTAGGTTTTGCCGTTAAATTCTACTTCACGCTTTTCATCTACAAACATTTTTCGCTCCTGTTTTGCTAGTGTATGTGTTTATTATAGCACCAAATTAAGCTTCTGTCAAGCCCTTGCTTGCTAAAAACTCATCCCACAAGTAGCCACGCTCCATTGCTTCCAACAGCGTGTCGCCATTGCAAATTACTACACACTCGGGGTCTGCATTGTTATAAATGTATTCCCCGTAGCCATCGTAAAACAAATCGTCTAATTGTGCTTGTGTTGCTTTTTTAAGTTCTTTCATTTTCGCTCCTACTTTGTTAGTGTATGTGTGCAGTATAGCACACTGCACACACTTTGTCAACCAATTTATTCAATCCAGCAGTCTCTAGCGTCTACTTGTGTAGTAGTGCTGCCGCCAATGTAGTCACCCTCAAAGCCACTGTCACGCTTTAGTACTAGCACATTGCCTGTTATTTTTACAATCTGCCCACACTGCTCAACGTCACTTTTAAAGCAAACATAGTCGCCAACATTAACACGCTGTCCTTCTACTGTTACCATCTCGCTCTCCTTTGTTAACGTATGCATACAGTATAGCACTGTACGCATACATTGTCAACCAAAATTAGTCTACAATTTTAATGTTGTTTGTACGCAACAGGTCTTGCGCATTTTGCAATTGCTTGTGCAAGTCCTCTAGTGCAAAGTGACCGCTAACAAAATTGCACTTTTGTTGCACAGGAAACAACAGCTTGCCCTTAGCATTGCGCTGTGTTACATTAAACGCAACAAGCATTTTAAACAATTGCAATTTTTTGCAAAAGGACAGTTTAGCGTATGCAGTGTTATTTTTAGCTTGTGCAAACATTTTTAGCTCCTGTTTTGTTAACGTATGCAGCTATTATACAGGAGCTGTCCAAAATGTCAACCGTTTTTTTGCATTAATAATCTGCTACGTAGTTGCCAGCTGTATCGCGCCATACATACAATTTTGTAAAGTCGTATGCACCGTCCTCAAAATATGTTGCTTTATATGCAAACTCACCGCCGTTAGTAATGCCCACAAACTCGCATTCAGTGAACTTAGCATCTTTGTAACCACTCTGCCTTGCAATTCGTGCAAGCTTGTCAGCATCCATTGCCAGCAGTTCTTCAATGTGTTGTTTAAGCAGCATTGTCAACTGCCTCCTCTGCGTATTGCAATTCAATGTCCAGCTGGTATGTTAGCTCGTCAATAACTTTGCTATACTGTGTTAATCCAATGCTGTCCAGTCTGTGTGCAGCCTTTTCCAGCCCAGTTATAATTTGCTGTAGTTTGTTCAGTTTGTCCATTGTGCGCTCCGTTGTGTTAGTGTGTGTATAATAGCACCATACACACACTTTGTCAACCGTTTTATTGTGCAGCAATTACACGCACATACTCCCCGCCCTCAGTGCGTGTCATCCAGTCGCTGTCAACGCTTGTACGTTTAACAACATTAGTGTAGCCTGCTGCAAAAAGCATAACAGTTAGTTGTTCAGCAACTTTGTCAGCTTCTGCGTCGTCAAAAAATCTAAATGCTACATTGCGTAGTGTCTTGTCACGCTTGTTTTTGTCCTGCCAAATGCGTCGCTGCCAGCCGTTGCTGCTCATATCTGCTACGCTTTTAACAAATTGCTTTACTGTTTTAACATTTGCTAACATAGTTCGCTCCTAAGTAGTAAGTGTGTATAATAGCACCTGCTGCCCAAAATGTCAACAGTTAAAAAGCACCCTCTAGTATCTGCTCTGTCTCGTACACATACAAGTCGCCTGTTGCTTTTTCCTTAACAACAATCCAGTCCTGTATATAAAAACGCTCTTGCTCGTATGCGCTGCCCATATAAAAATAGCAATCCGCTGTAGCAAACTCTATGTCGTCTGTAGTAAACTCTTTGCTAACATACTCGTTGCCATCGCCGTCGTCTAGTGTATAGCCCTCCATACCCACGCTGTTCAGCACATTAGCCTGCCAACGTGCCTTTTGCTCAGCAGTCTCGCCCTCGTAAGTACAGTCTAACAAATTACGCAGTTTAATAAATGTACGTGTTTGCATAGTTTCGCTCCTGTGCAAGTAAAAAACACAGTATAGCGCAGTTACGCTATACTGTCAACCAAAATATTAGTCCACGTAATAATCTATATTGTCTGTAAGTGTACGCAGTGCAATGTCCAGCTCCGCAGCCCAGCCTATGTCAGCTTGCAAGCTTTGTGCAAAAGTCTCGCTGTCGCAAGTGCTGTTATGTAGCAAGTCTTGCACTTCTGCTAATTTAGCAAATAGTTGTTGTTTAATTGTTTGCATAGTTTCGCTCCTAGCAATTTGTTTAAGTGTGTGTATAGTAGCACACTATACACACTTTGTCAACCAAAAATTAGTCGTACAAATTATTGTCTGTTGCGTAAAATACAGTTTTGTAAAAAAACTCGCGTACAATTGTGTCTTGTTTAATTAGTTTATTGCACAATTGTACTGTGTCTTTGTCTTGCATAAATTGCAACAGTGCATTGTAATTGTATACAATGTCGTCGTAGTGCAATTCTGTTATGTATGTGTCATTTGCAATTTTGTCTGCATACGCTGTTTTAGTTAATTTTGCATAACGTGCTAAGTCGTCTTGCATAATTGCTACAATAGTTGCTACGTCTGCTTTAGTTGCTTTTTTTAGTTTACGCATTTTACGCTCCTGCTTTGTTGTTTAAGTGTTTGTATTATACAGCTTTGCGTAAAAAAGTCAACCAAAATTTTTAGTTAGTAAGTGCTTACTTACTCTTCTTCGTATTCGTCATCTAGCATACCAGGGGGGCGCTCCGGTGTTATGATTTCAGCAAGAGGTTCGGGAGTAGAGTGGCATTGAACTACGGTAGCACGCCATTTAAGTGCTTCTTGGGGGATAGTGTAAGCGAGTGCTTGCCCAAGAGCTTCTATCTCGTTGACAGCATCTACTTCTATATCGATGTCAGTTGATAATTTAATTGTGTATCGCATAGTCTAGTAAGTGGTGGGCCCCCCGGGACTTGAACCCGGACTCAACGGATTATGAGTCCGCTGCTTTAACCAATTAAGCTAAAGGCCCTTGTTGGTCCGACGTGAGGGAATCGAACCCCCATTAAGAGTTTAGAAGACTCCTGTCCTATCCATTGAACGAACGTCAGTTATTTGGTACCCGGAGCCGGACTCGAACCGGCACGCCCTATCGAGCGGGAGATTTTAAGTCTCCTGTGTCTACCATTCCACCACCCGGGCAAATTCTTTACAACTCTTCTACAACTTCAAGATCGCCGTCGTCTGTTTCTCTGTATATTATAACATATAAAGCGCCAGTGTCAACAGCAGCTTGAGCAATTTCTTTAGCTTCTTTTAGGCTTTGTGTGGTATCTATTAGCTCTTGATGTCCGAACTCATCTTCGCTCCACACCTCATACAGCTCGAATTTCATAGTATTATATAGGGTCTTTAGCAGCGGGGTCTACTACTGATGCAAGGCTTTATTAAGTAAGTCACAGATCCTTTGTGCTTCCTGTTCCGCTTCGTGTCTATTCTCTCTAGGTATGATGGCCAACACGCGGCCTTGTGGTGTACTTAAAAAGTCTCGTATCACTACTGAACCTTCAAAGTAATCATTTGAAAAAGAAACTCCGTATCGCATAGTGAATTTATTTATACGATACGGAGGCCTCACACGCGATTAAAAGGGTGCGTCTTCGTCTGCTTCGACAACAGCCTTGGCCTTGGTGGCCTTAGCTTTAGCAGCAGTTACCTTGACAGCAGGACCTTTAGCCTTGGGCTCAACATCCTTGCGATCCAGATAGTCCATAATTGCAGACTTGCTGCCAACATTGTCGAACTCGTCCAGAGTAGCGATGTGCTTGATAGCATCCAGCTTAGTCATTGCCTGAGGCAGCTCAACGAGGATAATGTCAGTGTGACCCGACTTGGTAAGGTTCTTGGTACGCATCAGATCGTTAGCAAAACGAACTTTGAATGCGCCATTGTGTTTAGAAGTACCAGCTACGGTAAAAGTTTGATTAGTCATTTGCTTCTCCTTGTGTGTGTGTTAAAAATAAAAGTAATATTGCTACTACAGTTCAAATTATAGTACAGTTTTGGTTTGGTGTCAAGCCTTTTTTGCGTTATATTCAACCAAACTGAACTCACTTACAACATAGTATTCTACTAACTTACGTTGGATCATAGTTACTAAATCGTTACTATCATCGTCCATAATAAAACGGACTGGACAGCGTCCCCAGGTACTATATTTGGTAAAGTCCGCATAGTATCTACGATGATCTTCATTGTGTGGGTCAAATACTACCCACGGGCGGTGTAGTAATTGAAGTTTGCTCATTTGCTCTTAGCCCACTGTCTAATTACTGCTTCCAATCCAGAGAAGTCCCAATTGGGCTCCTTCGGACGTACTCGTTGTGGTTGCTGCTGTTTATTCTGCATCTTCTTCTTCCCATTGTTCCATATTTTCACTGATACCAAAGGCATCGTCGATATACTCAGGGATATTCTCCCTTACCCACTCACTGTTGCCCTCGATATCATAATGATCTTCATCACCATCAAACCAAGCACCACAGAACCCTACTCCAGGCTCATAGTAGAAAGCCTCGATATAGAAACCCATACTCTTCAGCTTGCTATATGCTTCGATCGGTGGAGACCAAGCTGAATCAAATATAATGGTTATGCCGTCTTCACCTTCCGCCACTACTTCGCCAGTGACATCCCATTTGGTACCCCACTCTGCAATACAGAAGTCATACCAATTAGAATAGCCATAGTTCTTAATGTTATATGCAGTCTGAATCTCTAACTCTTTCTGCTTATCTGCATCACCAAAGCTACCCGCAACGGTCTCCGTTAGATCCTTGGGCACTGGGATGAACTCTTGTAGCAGACCAGTACTTGCTGCTTCACGAGCACGAGCGACGAATGTAGGATCTTCGTGCTTGAGTACTACACTGTTTGAACACCAGTTAGGCATATTAGTTCTCCTTAGAATCCGTACATTTCAACAGCAGGGTCAATGCTCCTCAGCTCTGCGGCAGCACGGGTGAGGAAGTTATAACGACGCTGCACCTCCGCACGAGGCAGTTCGCCATCGCAGGTCAAGTTCTCTGGGCTGAGGTCTGCATCCAAACTATCTGCAATCTTCTGCCTGTCTTGCTTATTCAACAAGCTCAGCCGCCGACCACCAAACAAGCCTGCCCACTGATTCTTTTGATCCACATACTGCTCAATTGCAAATCTAGCCATTTTGCGCTCCTGTTTTGTTAGTGTAGAGCTAGTATAACACCAGCTCCACACTTTGTCAACCAATTTATGCTGTTTCGCCTTCAGTGCAAAAACGTAAAAAATCAGCAACAGGGCCATCAAATATACTTTCGTTAACATCTGATGTAGTTAGCCCATAGAAGTTATCGCCACGGTTAGTAATAGCAACACGCAGTTCATTGTCTTTGCTGTACACGTGATATTCAAAGTCTTGCCCGCAGTCCTTTTGCTCTGGGCTGTGCAGGTAGAACTGTCCAACTTCTGTTTTAAAATGTGCAACCATCTGTGCAGCCAAGCAGCCCATACCGTTAGCAAGTTTGCTACGCTTTTCACCAAAGCCGTTGACTACGGTGTAGCCCTCTAGGAACTCAGCCAGTTCAGCACCATGCCCTGCAGGGTAGCCGTCATATTGGCGATACAGGTTGAT
>JACCDX010697068.1_pt1 | contig 72978 bp, 74 predicted proteins | sample 7449681 | NCBI WGS metagenome assembly JACCDX01 (sample SAMN15323450, study PRJNA562643) | freshwater metagenome | isolation source: river surface water | place: USA:Blue River Watershed | collected 2017-08-18 | reverse complement strand
GGCGTGCTGGTGCTGGACGAGCCGCTCAATGCCTGGATTGGCATGGGCACCCTGCTGGTGCTGGGTGGTGTTTTTATGGTCTCAAAATACGGAGCAAAGTGATGGATCTTGGAATCAAAGGCAAATGGGCGCTGGTCTGTGGCGCCAGCAAAGGTTTGGGTTTGGGGTGCGCACGCTCCCTGGCGCGTGAAGGTGCCCATGTGGTCATCGTGGCGCGGGGTGCCGAGGCGCTGCAGGCCGCTGCAGCATCCTTGCGTGCCTATGGCGGCCAGGTGATCGCCGTGGCTGCCGACATCACCACCGTTGCCGGTCGTGAAGCGGTCTGGTCGGTGGCCGGGGGGCCGGGCAAGAATTTCGACATCGTGGTGACCAATGCAGGTGGCCCACCGCCCGGTGACTTCCGTGACTGGGATCGCGATGCCTGGATCAAGGCGGTCGATGCCAACATGCTGACTCCGATCGAGCTGATCAAGGCCACCGTGGATGGAATGGCCGAGCGTGGCTTTGGCCGCATCGTCAACATCACCTCCAGCGCGGTCAAGGCGCCCATCGACATTCTCGGTCTTTCCAACGGCGCCCGCAGTGGCTTGACGGGTTTCATCGCGGGTGCAGCGCGGACCACGAAACTGGCCTCGCGCAATGTCACCCTCAACAATTTGTTGCCGGGTGCCTATGACACGGACCGTTTGAAAACCACCATGAAAGGCGCTGCAGAAAAATCGGGTCAGTCGATCGACGCCGTTCTGGAGAGCCGCAAAAAAACCATTCCTGCCATGCGCTTTGGGCAGCCAGACGAGTTTGGCGACACCTGTGCTTTTCTGTGCAGCCAGCAAGCCGGTTACATCACAGGCCAGAACGTGCTGACCGATGGCGGTGCCTATCCTGGTACGTATTGAGGCTTGAGGCTCAGCGGGATGGGGTGCGCGAAGACACCACGATCCCGCTGACGATCAGCACGAATGCCGCGGCATGGAACAGCCGTGGCGTCTCACCCAGCGCCCACGAAGAAAAAGTGGCCGCAAACAGGGGCGTGAGGTTGGCAAAGAAGCCGGCGATGTTGGGGCCCACCCGCTGTACGCCCAGGCCCCAGCAACGGTAGGCCAGAATGGCTGGCCCGACCGCCACATAAACCAGCGCCAAGGCCAACGGCCAGCCCCAATGCAGCTGGGCGTCAGTGGCGTGCCACTCACCCAGGGTAAACAAGCCCGACCAGCCCAGGCCAAAGATCACCTGCGCCATCAAAAAACTGGCCCAGTCGCCGCGCAAGGTGGGGGGGTCACGGGGCTGGCTGAGCAGCCAGCTGTACCAGGACCAGGCTGCCGTGGCGATCAGCACATAAATATCGCCGACCACCCATTGCACCTGAAGCAGGGCATGCCAATCGCCACGACACAACACCAGGAGCACGCCAGCGATGGACAAAGCCGCGCCCACCATGTGTCGCGCCGTGATGCGCTGGCCAAAAAACAGCGCGCCCATGCCGAGCATGAAAATCGGCGTACTGGAGGCCACCAGCGTGACGTTGATCGGGCTCGATGTTTTCAAGGCCAGGTACTGAAAACTGTTGTAACAGCCCACGCCCAAAAGACCCAGCAAGGCATAGCGCCGCCAGTGTGGCCACACCAGGCTGTCGCGTCGCAACGCCCGATGCGCCAAAGGCAACAGCAGCACGAAAGCACCCACCCAGCGCAGGAAGTTGAGCGTGATGGGGGGTGACATTTCGTTCACCATGCGGCCGACCACCGCATTGCCAGCCCACAACAGGGGCGGCACCAGCAACAGCAGGGCTGTGCCCAGGCTTAAAGGGGGTGAGGAGGCTTGACGCATGCCCAAACTCTAATCCAGGTTGGCGAAACCGAAGTGACATGCACGGACTTCGTTTGTGTGGCACGATGCCGCCTCTGACATTGAACACCTATCCCTCGAGGAGCTAAACCCATGAGCCGTGCTGTACGCATCGATCGCAATGGCGGTCCTGAAGAATTGAAAATTGTCGACGTCACCGTCGGCCAGCCTGGCCCCGGTGAAATCCGCATTCGTCACAAGGCGGTGGGCCTGAATTTCATCGACGTTTACCAGCGCACCGGGCTCTATCCTTTCCCCATGCCCCTGATGCTGGGCATGGAAGGTGCAGGCGTGGTTGAGGCCGTCGGTGAAGGGGTGACCCATTTGAAGGCGGGCGACCGTGCCGCCTACGCCAGCGCCCCTCCGGGCAGCTACTGCGATGAGCGCGTGATGCCTGCCAAACAGGTGTGTCGCCTGCCTGACGACATCAGCTTTGAAACTGGCGCGGCCATGATGCTCAAAGGCCTGACAGTCCAGTACCTGCTCAAGCGCACCTTGCCGCAGGGTGGTCTGAAGGCGGGTGACTTCATCCTGTTTCATGCCGCCGCAGGTGGCGTCGGACTGATTGCCTGCCAATGGGCCAAGGCCCTGGGCTACCAGCTGATCGGCACGGCGGGCAGCGACGAAAAGTGCGCGCTGGCCAAAGCCAATGGTGCTGCCCATGTCATCAATTACAACCGCGAAGACTTTGCAGCGCGCGTGAAAGAAATCACGGGCGGCAAAGGTGTGAAAGTGGTGTACGACTCGGTGGGCAAGGACACCTGGGAAAAATCGCTGGATTGCCTGGCACCTTTTGGCCTGATGGCCTCCTTTGGCAACGCCTCCGGTCCGGCGCCCTCTTTTGCGCCTGGTATCCTGGCCGCCAAGGGTTCGATCTATGTGACGCGCCAAGCCCTGTTCACCCACATCAGCACGCGCGAGACCTGCCAGGAAATGGCCGATGATCTGTTTGCCGTGGTCAGCAGCGGGCAGGTGAAGATCCCGATCGACCAGCGTTACCCGCTGGAGCAGGTGGCCCAGGCCCATATCGACCTGGAAGCCCGCAAGACCACCGGTTGCACCATCCTCACGCTGTAAACCAGCTCAGCCTTTGGCTCGGCGAACCCGCAAGAATTCGTCGAGCAGCAGACAGCCCGCACCCAGCGTGATGGCGCTGTCTGCCAGGTTAAAAGCCGGGAAGTGCCAGCCGGCCCAGTGAAAGTCCAGAAAGTCCACCACGTGGCCGTACATCAGGCGATCAATGACATTGCCGATGGCGCCGCCCAGAATCAGCGACAGCGCGAATCCAAACAGCTTCTGGCCAGGATGGCTGCGCAGCATCCAGATGATCAACACGGCCGCCACGGCTCCCAGGCCCGTGAAAAACCAGCGTTGCCAGCCCGAGGCCGAAGCCAAAAAAGAAAATGCCGCACCCGTGTTGTGCACGCGCACCAGATTGAAAAAACTGCTGAGCGGTTGGCTCCAGCCCAGCGGGTACTGACCCACGATCAGCAACTTGCTGAGCTGGTCCAGCACAATGACCAGCACCGCCAGTGCGAGCCAGAGCTTCATCGAAGGGGCGTTGGACTTGCTCATGCCACGGCGCGCTGTTCGCCTTCGCCGTAAAGGTTGCTGGTGCACCGGCCACAAAGCGTCGGGTGGGCAGCGTCCTGACCCACATCGTCGCGGTAATGCCAGCAGCGCTCGCATTTCACGGCAGTGCTGGCCTGGGTGTCGATCTGCATCTCAGTGCCCTGGCGCAGCGAAACGGCGGACGTGATGAAGACAAACCTCAGGTCATCGCCAAGCGATTTCAGCAGCGCATGGTCATCGGCGGTCACCTGCAGGTCCACCTGCGCTTGCAACGAGGCACCGACTTTGCCGGCGCTGCGCAAGGCCTCGATGTCCTTGTTCACCGCATCGCGGATTTCGCGGATGCGCGCCCATCGGTTCAGCAATGCGGCATCGGGCTCGGCCAGGCGCGAGAACGTTTCGGTGAACAGGGTTTCGCTGGTGCCGAACACCTTCCAGGCCTCCTCGGCGGTAAAGCTGAGGAAAGGCGCCATCCAGCGCAGCATGGCGTGGGTGATCTGGTACAGCGCGGTTTGCGCGCTGCGGCGTGCCAGCGATTTCGCGGCCGTGGTGTACAAGCGGTCTTTCAGCACGTCAAGGTAAAACGCACCCAGGTCTTCCGAGCAGTACACCTGCAACTTGGACACCACGGGATGGAATTCATAGACGCCAAAGTGGCCACCTTCAAACACCTGACGTTGCGGGTTCCAGCGCCCCAGAATTTCTTCCTGCAATTGCGCTGCGCGGCTCAGCGCATAGCGGTCAATTTCCAGCAACTGATCGGGGGGCACAGTGTCCGTGGCCGGGTTGAAGTCACTGACGTTGGCCAGCAAAAAGCGCAGGGTGTTGCGAATGCGGCGGTAGGCATCGACCACGCGCGCCAGAATCTTGTCGTCGATGTTGAGGTCGCCCGAGTAATCGGTGGACGCGACCCACAGGCGAACGATTTCCGCGCCAAGCTTGTCGGTCACCTCTTGCGGAATGACCACGTTGCCCAGCGACTTGCTCATCTTGCGGCCTTGGCCGTCGGTGGCAAAGCCATGGGTCAGCAAGCCACGGTAAGGCGCACGGTCGTACAGGGCACAGCCCAGCAGCAGTGAGCTGTGGAACCAGCCGCGATGCTGGTCGTGGCCTTCCAGGTAGAGGTCGGCTTCTGGACCTGCCTCATGGTAGGGCGGTCGGTCATAGGCATCGCGGTGACTGCCGCGCAACACATGCGCGAAGGTGGAGCCCGAGTCGAACCAGACCTCCAGGATGTCTGTGCTCTTGGTGTAATGCGCGGCGTCGGTGGCCCCCAGAATCTCTTCGGCGGAGACGCGACTCCAGGCCTCGATGCCACCTTTTTCCACGATGTCGGCTGCCTGATCGAGGATTTCCATTGTGCGCGGATGCAACTCGCCGCTGTCCTGATGCAGGAAGAAGGGCAGTGGCACGCCCCAGCTGCGCTGGCGTGAAATGCACCAGTCGGGCCGGTTGGCGATCATGTCGCGCAAGCGGGCCTTGCCGTTCTCGGGGTAGAACTGTGTTTGTTCAATCGCGTCCAGAGCCATCTGGCGCAAGGTCTTGCTGGCCTTGTCCCGCGTGAACACGCCTTCGCCTTCATCCATGCGCACAAACCATTGGGCAGCGGCACGGTAAATCACTGGGGTCTTGTGGCGCCAGCAATGCGGGTAACTGTGGCTGATGGTTTGCGTGGCCAGCAGGCGCCCCGCATTTTTCAGCGTGTCCAGAATGACGGGTACGGCCTTCCAGATGTGCTGGCCGGCAAACAGTGGGAAGTCCGGCGCGTAAGTGCCCTGGCCCTGGACCGGGTTCAGAATGTCCTGATAGGCCATGCCATGGGAGACGCAGCTGTGGAAGTCGTCCAGGCCGTAGGCGGGTGCGGAATGCACGATACCGGTGCCATCGCTCGCCGTGGCGTAGTCAGCCAGGTAGATCGGCGCAGTGCGGTCAAACCCGGCATCCACATGGGACAGCGGATGACGGAACTCGATACCGTCCAGGGTTTCGCCCAGGGTCGTGGCCAGGACTGTGCCGGTGAGGCCCCAGCGGGTCAGGCAAGCTTGCACCAGCTCTTCAGCAACCATCATCAGGCCGCGCTCGGTGTCAACCAGGGCGTAGTGCAGGGCGGGGTTCAGGTTCAACGCCTGGTTGGCGGGAATCGTCCAGGCGGTGGTGGTCCAGATCACTGCAAAGGCGTCTTTGCTCAGGTGCTGCAGACCAAAGGCCTGGGCCAGTCGATCAGGCTGGGCACACAAAAAAGCGACATCCAGGGTTTCGCTTTTCTTGTCGGCGTACTCGATCTCGAATTCCGCGAGCGAGGAGCCGCAATCAAAGCACCAGTACACCGGCTTGAGGCCGCGGTAGACAAAGCCGCGCTCGATCACGCGTTTGAAGGCGCGCAGCTGACCCGCTTCATTGACCGGGTCCATGGTGCGGTAGGGCCGCTCCCAGTCGCCGAGCACGCCCAGGCGCTGGAAGTCCTCACGTTGCTGGGCGATCTGCTCGGTGGCATAGGCGCGGCTTTTGGCCTGCATGTCATCGCGGCTGAGCTTGCGGCCATGCAGCTTCTCAATCGCGTTTTCAATCGGCAAGCCATGGCAGTCCCAGCCAGGAATGTATTGCGCGTCAAAGCCCGCCAGCTGACGCGATTTGACGATCATGTCCTTGAGCACCTTGTTCAGTGCATGACCAATGTGCAGCTTGCCGTTGGCATAGGGCGGTCCGTCATGCAGCACGAAAAGCGGTGCGCCATGGCGTGCCACGCGCAGTTTCTTGTAAAGGCCATCGTCTTTCCAGTCCTGGACCCAGGCGGGCTCGCGCTTGGGCAAGTCGCCGCGCATGGGAAAGGGCGTGTCGGGCAGGTTCAGGGTGGCACGGTAATCGGGAGAAGTGGACATGTGAGGGCCTGGGGCGGGAAACTGGTGGAGAGGTGAGGGTGTCGCCGCGGCCCTGAGGCTTCGCGATGACGGGGCGCGCGAGGTTTAAATTCGGTCGCGCGTGGTCTGGCGACGGGTGGTGGCATGCGGTTGGCGCTGGGCCAGTTCCTGGCGCTGGGCAAACCACTGGCGCGCGTCATCGCAGTCTTTGGCAATGCCTTTTTGCAAGGCGTCCAGACTGTCGTATTTCAGCTCATCGTGCAGTTTGTGCAGAAGTTCCACGCTGATGATTTTACCGTAGCCACCCTCGGAGCCCAGTTCGGCGGGCCACTGCAGGCAATGGGTCTCCAGCAACACGCGCCCGCCATTGACATCCTGGGGGTCCAGCGAGGGCCGCACGCCCAGGTTGGCCACCCCCGGCAAGGGCTGCTCGCTCAGGCCGTGCACCTGAGCGACAAAGATGCCTTGTGCAGCGGGTTTCCAATGGGCAAAGCGCAGGTTCAGGGTACGGCAGTCAAGTTCGCGGCCCAGTCGACGGCCGTGCACCACATGACCGGAGACGGTGTACGGACGCCCCAGCAATTGCGCTGTTTCGTCCATCGAGCCGCGCTCCAGCGCGTCACGCACTGCCGAGCTGGAAATGCGCAATCGCCCACGAAACGGCGGCATGGCGGCACTGACGCCACGACTGGCTGCATGGCGTGGGTCGGAGATTTCATAGCTGTTCATCCTTGCCACATCGAAGTCGAACTGCCCGCCAGCGGCCACCAGCATGTCGTAGTCGCCGGCACGTTTGGCACCAAAGCGGAAGTCATCGCCGACCAGCACATAGCGCACACCCAGGCCATCGAGCAGCACCTCCCGGATGAAGGCTTGCGGGTCTTGCGAGGCGAAGGCCTGGTTGAAGGGCAAGATCACGCATTGATCGATACCGCAACAGGCCAACTCCTGGAGCTTGTCACGCAGCGTGGCGATGCGTGCCGGTGCCATCTCGGGCTTGTGAAGCTGGGCTGCGAAAAAATCCCGCGGATGGGGCTCGAAGGTCATCACGCAGCTGGGGACGCCGCGATGGCGCGCTTCCGAGCGCAACAGTGCCAACATGGCCTGATGACCCCGGTGCACGCCGTCGAAATTGCCAATGGTCAAAGCACAGGCTTCGGCCAGGGCGGGATGGTGAAAACCTCTGAAAATTTGCATGGTTTGACCGCCCGCGCTGTCACGGGCGTGCCTTCAAAACAAGGTATATTGTCTTCGATCAACCGACCGAATCGCTCGGTGGTTGTCCGACATGCCGTGTCAGTGTGCTTTGCGAACTGAATGGGAGGCTTAGATTGAAGGTCTTGAAGTTGTCGGCCCAGGGGCTGCCCCAATCCTGGATTTCCCTGGAGCAGGCGGTGATACACTATGCTGCGGGCGAGGTGCGCTGGGAAGCTGGCGCCGAAGTGGCGGTGTTCCACGGTGGCCACAATGCCCTGACCGGGCGGCAGTCCATCATCACGGTCAACAGCATCATTGGTACGCGTGGTGTGCCCAACATCAACCCATTCGATCTCAAGCCAGGACTGACCAACAGCAAGTTGTTCGCGCGGGACCGCAACCTCTGCGCCTATTGCGGCGACACCTTCCACGAAAGCGAGCTGACCCGCGAGCACATCATCCCGTTCGCGCAGCAAGGGCAGGACACCTGGATGAATGTGGTCACAGCCTGTCGCGCCTGCAACCATCGCAAGAGCAGTCGCACGCCCGAGCAAGCGCGCATGCCGCTGCTTTACACGCCTTATGTGCCCAGCCTGTGGGAAGACTTCATTCTGCGCAACCGGCGCATTCTCAGCGACCAGATGGAATTTTTGATGGCGCACCTGCCGCGCAACTCACGCCTGTGCGCGTGACGCCTCAGGTTGCGGCCTGCAGCAAGGCTGCGATGGCCGCCGGGTAAATGCGGTGTTCCTGTGTCAGCACGCGGCCCGCCAGGCTGTCAGCGGTGTCATCGCTCAGCACCGGCACCACCGCTTGCGCCAGGATCGGGCCATGGTCCAGTTCGGCCGTGACGCGATGCACGGTGGCACCGGCATAACGGCAACCTGCCTGGATGGCGCGCTCGTGCGTGTGCAGGCCAGGAAAGGCGGGCAAAAGGGAAGGGTGAATGTTGACCAGGCGCTGGTCGTAATGGTGGACGAATCCTGGGGTGAGGATGCGCATGAAGCCCGCCAGCACCACCAGAAATGGCTGGTAACTGTCAATCAGGTCTTGCAAGGCGGCGTCAAAAGCTTCCCGAGGCTGCGCTTGCTCGGCAAACGCCTTGTGGCTCAAGACCGCTGTGGGGATGCCTTGTTCCTTGGCAAACACCAGTCCCCCAGCATCCGCTTTGTTGCTGAGCACCGCAGCCACCCGCGCCTGGTAGCGATCCGCCCAACGTTCCTGCTGCGCAGTCTTGACAATGGCCGCCATGTTGGACCCGCCGCCCGAGATCAGGATCACAATGTTCTTCATCCCCCACATTGTAGAAAGGGGTCAGGTCTTGAGTTTTGCCTTTTTTCTGTGGATAACTTCATGGGTAACTTGCCTGCCTTAGTTATCCACAGAAAAAAGGCAAAACTCAAGACCTGACCCCATCTTCCCAGTCACCGAGCTAACATAGGGTTACCCCCAAAAACGAACGGTCGTGCTAAAAACGGAGCTCCCACTGGAGACACACATGGATTTAGCCTTTACCCCTGAAGAAGAAGCCTTCCGCCAGGAAGTCCGCGCCTGGGTGCGTGCCAACCTGCCCAAGGAAACCGCGCACAAGGTGCACAACGCTTTGCGCCAGACCCGTGAAGACATGCAGAACTGGGCCAAGATTCTTGGCAAAAAAGGCTGGCTTACTTACGCCTGGCCCAAGCAGTTTGGTGGCCCCGGCTGGACCGCAGTGCAAAAACACCTGTTTGAAGAGGAATGTGCTTTGGCCGGTGCGCCGCGCATCGTGCCTTTTGGCCCCGTGATGGTGGCGCCCGTGATCATGGCTTTTGGCAATGCCGAGCAACACCAGCGCTTCCTGCCGGGCATCGCCAGCGGCGAAGTCTGGTGGAGTCAGGGTTACAGCGAACCCGGCTCGGGCTCGGACCTGGCCTCGCTCAAGACCCGTGCCGAACGCGTGGGCAACAAATACATTGTGAATGGTCAGAAGACCTGGACCACCCTGGGCCAGTATGGCGAATGGATTTTCTGCCTCGTGCGCACCAGCAACGAGGGCAAGCCGCAGACAGGCATCTCGTTCCTGTTGATCGACATGAAATCACCCGGCGTGACGGTACGCCCGATCAAGCTGCTCGATGGCGAGTGCGAGGTCAATGAGGTGTGGTTCGATAACGTCGAAGTACCGGTTGAAAACCTCATTGGGGAAGAGAACAAGGGCTGGACTTATGCCAAGCACCTGTTGGCGCATGAGCGTACCAACATTGCCGATGTGAACCGCGCCAAGCGAGAGCTCGAGCGTTTGAAGCGCATTGCCAAGGCCGAAGGTGTGTACGACGATGTCCGTTTCCGTGACGAAATCGCCAAACTCGAAGTCGATGTGGTGGCGCTGGAAATGCTGGTCTTGCGCGTCCTCTCGGCCGAGAAGTCAGGCAAGCAGTCGCTGGACATTGCGGGCTTGCTGAAAATTCGCGGCAGCGAGATGCAGCAACGCTACACCGAGTTGATGATGCTGGCTGGTGGTCCCTACAGCCTGCCTTTCATTCAGGAGGCCATGGAAGCCGGCTGGCAAGGCGACCAGATCGGCGCCTTGCACTGCGCCCCTCTGGCCTCGTCCTATTTCAACATGCGCAAGACCACGATTTACGGCGGCTCGAACGAAGTTCAGCGCAACATCGTGGCCCAAACCGTTCTCGGCTGAGCCTGAGAAACTGAAAGGAACAATCATGGATTTCAATTTCTCTGACGACCAGGAACAGTTGCGTGACGCCGTGCGCAAATGGGTGGACAAGGGCTACGACTTCGAGCGACGCCGCGGTATCGTGGCACAAGGCGGTTTCTCGCGCGACGCTTATGGTGAACTGGCGGAGCTGGGCTTGACGGGCCTGTACATCCCCGAAGCGATGGGTGGCCTGGGTATGGGGCCCGTCGAAGGCATGGTGGTGATGGAAGAGCTGGGGCGCGGCATTGTGCTGGAGCCTTTGACACAGGCACTGATTTCCGGCGCGCTGCTGTCTTACCATGCCGGCAAGGACCTGCAAGACGCCTGGTGTGCCAAAGTGGCCTCGGGCGAAGCCTTGATCGTGCTGGCTTCGCAGGAGCGCAAGTCGCGCTACAACCTGGCTGTGTGCGACACCATTGCGCAAAAACAGGGCACTGGCTGGACCCTTACCGGCGCCAAGAGCGTGGTGGCTGCAGGCGACCAGGCCGATGCCTTTATCGTGCCCGCCAAAGCCGATGGCAAACTGGCCCTGTTCCTGGTGGCGCGTGCGGCCTCCGGCGTGACCACCCACGGTTACCTGACCCAGGATGGCAGCCGTGCCGCCGAGCTGAAGCTTGCCGGGACGCCCGCCACCCTGCTGACGCTCAGCGGCCAGGAAGCCCTGGAGCATGCGGTGGACATTGGCATTGCCGCCCTGTGCGCCGAGGCCGTCGGGGTGATGGACAAGACCCTGGCCATCACGGTTGAGTACATGAACACCCGCAAGCAGTTCAACGTGGTGATCAGCAGCTTCCAGGCGCTGCGTCATCGCGTGGCCGACATGAAGATGCAGCTTGAGTTGGGACGCTCCATGAGCTATTACGCCAGCCTCAAGCTCAACGCGCCTGCGGATGAGCGCCGTCGCGCCATGAGCCGCGCCAAATACCAGATTGGCAATTCCATGCGGTTTGTGGGGCAGCAGGCCGTGCAGTTGCACGGTGGCATCGGCGTGACGGACGAGTACATCGTCAGCCACTATTTCAAGAAATTGACGCAAATGGAAATGAGCTTTGGCGACACCCTGCACCACCTGGGTGAAGTGTCGGCGCGCATGCAGGACACGGCCGGCGTGTTTGCCTGAATGCCCGTGGCCGCACGCCGGTGAAAGGCCGACTCAGATCGGCTCGAACCGGCGTTGCGTGACGCCTTCCAGCGTCAAGGTTTCGGCAAACATGGCCGCCGGGCGAACCCACAGACCTTTCTGCCCGTACAGCGCGCGGTACAGCGTCATGGGCTCCAGGGTTTCACTGTGGCGCACGGTGCCCAGCACTTCGTACTCGCCGCCCTTGTAGTGGCGGTAACGCCCCGGCGGGGTTTCAATCAGGGGTGGCAAATCGGTGTCATCCATGGGGCAAGCATAAATCAGCAGGAGACTCTGGATCATGCCTTCTTCTTTTCGTTTGCGTGTGGCCGTCATTGGTCTGGGATGGTGGGGTCAGACCGTGGTGCGGTATCTGAAAACGGCCCGCAACATCGACATCATCTGTGCCTGCGACCTGAACACTGAACTGGCGACCCGCTTTGCCCAGACCGAAGCCATTGCCCTGGCGTCGGGGTTCGAGGCCGTCCTGGCCAATCCGCAAGTGCAGGCCGTGGTTTTGTGCACGCCTCATAGCTTGCACACCGAGCAGATCGTTGCTGCCGCACAAGCGGGCAAGCATGTGTTTTGCGAAAAGCCGTTGACGCTGACGCGCGCGGATGCGCTGCGTGCCGTGGCGGCTGTGAATGCCCAGGGCCTGGTGCTGGCTGTCGGCCATGAGCGTCGCTTCGAGGCGCCCATCCAGCGGGCCATGGCCATGATCCATTCCGGAGAGCTGGGCAAACCTTTGCAGATGGAGGCCAATTTCAGCCAGGACAAATTCCTGGGCATGGACCCCCAGAACTGGCGGTTGTCGGCACAGGAGGCACCGGCCGGCCCGATGACAGCCACCGGCATTCACCTGCTCGATTTGTCCATGGGCGTGTTTGGACAGGCCGAGACGGTGTATGCCAGCGTCAAGCAGCTGGGCAGCCATCTGGTCAATGGTGACACGCTGGCGATTCTGGCCACTTACAAAGGGGGTGGTCACGCCCTCATCAGCGCGATACTGGCGACGCCCTTTGTGGGACGCTTCGCAGTCTATTGCAGCCAGGGTTGGGTCGAAGTGCGCGACAAGAGCCATCCCGAGGCTTCCACGGGCTGGGTGCTGACCTCCTGCAGGCGCGGCCAGGAACCCCGTACCGAAGTGTTCGAGCCGCACCCCGCCGTCTTGGCCAATCTGGAAGCTTTCGCCGATGCTGCCCTGGGCGGTCCGGCCTATCCCGTGCCGCAGGCGCAGATGATTGCCAACATCTCCGCGCTGGAAGCCGTCGTCAAGTCCACCCGCAGCGGTCGCGTGGAGCCTGTCGAAGGCTAGCGCAATGGGGATCAGGCTGTATGGGATGTCACGAAATCCAGCAGCAAGCGCGCATAGTCCTGCGGGCGTTGCATCGGGCTGATGTGGCCACAGGGGTCGAGCACCTCCAACCGGGCGCCGGGGATGAGTGCAGCCATGGAGCCCATTTCCTCGGGCGACGCTGCGCCGTCCTGTGCGCCGGCCAGCAAGAGCGTGGGGACCGAAATACGGTGCAATTCACCTTGCAGCTTCAGACCCAGAATGGCTTTGACGCAAGCCGTGTAACCGTCGGCCGAGGTGCTTCCAACGATCTGACGCATCAGGTCCATACCGGTCGGGTCGGCCTGGCGGGCGTCGGCGGTGAACCAGCGCTCCAGCGTCGACTCGATCAAGCCTTGCATGCCCTGCGCTGACAGCACCGCCAGACGCTGGTTCCAGCCGGCACTGCCCGCCTCGTCGATGCGGGCCCGACAATTGCAGGCCATGAGCCCGGCCAGGCGTTCGGGGTGGTGCAGTGCCAGTGTCAGGCCGGTCATGCCACCCAGCGACACGCCCGCCACCACGGCGCGCGGCAGCTGGCAGGCATCCATGACGGCCAGCAGATCGTCTCCCAGGTCTTGCAAGGTGGCTTGTGCGCTCCCGGCCTGGCTTTGGCCATGGCCACGGCTGTCGTAGCGCACCACGCGACAATGTGGCGTCAGCAAGGGCAGAACGCGCGACCACATGCGCATGTCGGTCGCCAGCGAGTTGGAAAGCACCACGGCAGGCGCCTGAGCGGGGCCCTCCATGGTGTAGGCGATGCGACTTCCGTCAGGGCGATCAATGTGGTGTGTCAGACTCATGGTTTACCCATAGGTGTTAAGAAAGTGATACCCAACTGGCATTGGGCGCTGTATTATTTTATTGATACATGGATAAACAAGTGCTGGGGTAAACGATGAATCAACGAAATGCGGGCCGCGCTGTGGGCGTGGTGGGGCTGGGCATCATGGGCTCGTCGATCGCTGCCAATTTGCAACAGGCTGGCTTCTCGGTGCTGGGCGTTGAAATTCATGCCGGTACCCGCCGTCGCATGGCGCCGCTGCTCAGTGGCGTGAGCGCCCAGGTGGCCGATGTGGTGGCTGCGGGCGTGCAGCACATCGTCACCTCCTTGCCGTCAAGCCGTGCACTGATGGCGGTATGCGAGGCGCTGGTGCAGGCCCGTCTGGCGCAAGGCGGGCGTCGGCGCCGCCTGGTGGTGGCCGAGGCCAGCACGTTCTCCTTGAAGGACAAGCAGGCGGCGCGCGAACTGCTGGCGCAAGCAGACATCGAGATGATTGATGCGCCTTTGTCGGGTACGGGCGCACAGGCCAAAACCAGGGACCTGACGGTGTATGCCAGCGGCGAAGCCAAGGCGATTGACTGGATGATGCCGGTGTTCAAAGGTTTTTCGCGCGCTCAGTTCGCTGTGGGCGAATTCGGCAATGGCATGAAAATGAAACTGGTGGCCAACTTGCTGGTGGCCATTCACAACGTGTCCGCAGCCGAAGCCTTGTTGTTTGGCAAGAAACTGGGCCTGGCGCCCAAGAAGGTGGTGGAAGTGGTGGCGGACGGCGCCGGCGGCTCGCGCATGTTTCAGGTTCGCGGCCCCATGATGGCGGCACGCACCTGGCACCAGGCCACCATGAAAAACGAGGTCTGGCAAAAAGACATGACCCTGATCCACGATGCCTTGCACGAACTCTCTTTGCCCGCGCCGCTGTTTGCCGCTTGCATTCCGATTTACCATGCGGCGATGTCGCAAGGGCATCAGCTGCATGACACCGCAGCCGTTTATGCTGTGCTGGAAAAATTCGCTGGAGAAACCTGATGACCGATCCCCAACAACAAGCCCAGCGTGCGCTGCGCAATGCGCTGGGTGCGTTTCCCACCGGGGTGACTGTCATCACGGCTTGCGACGCGCAAGGTGACAGCCTGGTCGGTTTGACGGTGAACAGTTTCAGCTCCGTCTCTCTGGAGCCGGCGCTGGTGTTGTGGTCGCTGTCATGCAAATCGCCCAATCTGGGGGTGTTTGCACCGGGGCGTTCCCATGTCATCCATGTGCTGGCCGATGGCCAGAAGGACATGGCTTACCAGTTTGCCAATCCTCGGGCTGACAAGTATGCTGGTATCGACTACCAGATCACCGATGCATTCCAGGCGCCTGTGATCCACGGCTGCTGTGCGCGTTTTTTCTGCGAGGTGCATCAGGTGCTGGATGGCGGTGATCACCACATCATCCTGGCGCGTGTGCTGCGCTATGACACCAGCGATTTGCCGCCCTTGCTGTTTGCCAAGGGCCAGATGATGAGCCTGGATTCGTGTACTTCCGTCTGAGTTCGACAAGGGGCGGCCATGCCTGACATGCTGATTCGCGGCGCCAAGATCCATTACCGTGTGTTTGGCGCCTCGGGCCCCTGGCTGGCACTGGTCACAGGGGGTCGCCGTGGTTTTGCTGAATTCATTCCCTTTGCCGATCAGTTGGCAGCCCTGGGCTGCCGCGTGGTACTGCATGACCGTCGCAATACCGGTGCCTCCGATGTGATCATCGATGGCGAGGATGGCGAAGAAGAAATCTGGGCTGACGATCTGGCCGAGTTGATGGCCCAGCTCGGGGCCGTGCCCGCCTTCATCGGCGGCACCTCGTCGGGGGCGCGTTTGTCCATGCTGTTTTACCAGCGACACCCGGCAGCCGTGCGCGGTCTGCTCCTGATGCGCATCACGGGTGGCGATTTCGCCGCCGGACGTCTGCCCGAAACTTATTACGGGCAGTTCATTCGGGCCGCACGCGAAGGGGGCATGCCAGCGGTGTGTGCCACCGAGCAATACCGCGAGCGCATTCTGGCCAATCCGGACAACCTGCCACGCCTCATGGCCATGGACCCGGCGCGTTACATCGAGGTCATGAGTCACTGGCTTGCCATTTTCCTTCAGGGCCCGCGCAAGCCGGTGCTGGGTATGTCGGAAGACGCCATGCGGTCCATTCGAGTGCCCACCCTGGTCGTGCCCGGCAATGACAAGACCCATGACTCGGCCGCAGGCCGTGCGGCGGCGGCGTTGATTCCTGGCAGTATCCTGTACGAACTTCCCATCGAAGACCAGGATGTGCCAGTGCTGCCATTTTCAGCCTGGGCGGCGCACGAGCCCACACTGGCCCAGTTGTTTGTCGATTTCATGCGGGGCTGAGAGTGGGACAATACGTCCATGCACCCCAAAGCCCTGTTAGATGCCTGTGCCGAACTGGTTCGGCAAATTCTCAAGTTTGATCACCCCGCTGACGCGGTGGTGTCCAAGTTTTTTCGCGACTACCGCAAAACCTACGCCTTTGGCCCGCGCGAGCGGGCCACGCTGGCCGAAACGGTCTATAACGTGCTGCGCTACAAACTGCGCTATGACCACTTCGCGCCTTCCGGCTCGGGGCCGAAGGAGCGGCGTCTGGCCATTCTCGGCCTGGCGCAGCACCTGCAAGACAGCGCGCCTGGCAAGCCGGGTGCGCTGGACTTTCTGAAGGACGCCTTGCATGCCAACGAGCGCATCTGGCTCGACAACTGCCTGCGCATCCAAACCACCGATCTGCTGGAGCGCCACCAGCACAATCTGCCCGAGTGGCTGGTCCAGCCCCTCAAGACACAGCTCGATCAGGACGGTGGCCGCGAGTTCTGGTCCCTGGTGGACAGTTTTCAGCACAGCGCCACGCTGGATTTGCGCGTCAACACCTTCACAGACAAGCGCGCCGATGTGCAAAAGGAGTTGCAGCTTGCAGGCATCGCCGCCGAACCCACGCCTTACTCACCCTGGGGATTGCGCATCCTGGGCAAGCCCTCCCTGACCAAGCTCAACGCGTTCGCGCGCGGTGCCATCGAGGTGCAGGACGAAGGCTCGCAATTGCTGTCCTTGCTGATGGACGCCAAGCGAGGCGAGATGGTGGTGGATTTTTGTGCCGGTGCCGGGGGCAAGACCCTGGCTCTGGGTGCCGCCATGCGCAGCACGGGACGGCTCTACGCTTTCGACACCTCGGCCCATCGCCTGGAGGCGCTCAAGCCCCGACTGGCACGCAGCAAGCTGTCCAACGTGCATCCGGCGGCCATTGCCCACGAACGCGACGAGCGCATCAAGCGCCTGTCCGGCAAGATCGATAGGGTGCTGGTGGACGCGCCTTGCTCGGGTCTGGGCACATTGCGCCGCAACCCCGATCTGAAGTGGCGCCAGTCACCCCAGGCGGTGGCAGAGTTGGTGCAAAAACAGACCGCCATCCTGGCCAGCGCGGCGCGGCTGGTGAAATCCGGTGGCCGTCTGGTCTATGCCACCTGCAGCGTCCTGCCGGAAGAGAACGAGCAGATTGCCGCCGCCTTCTCGGCCGCCCATCCGGGGTTCAAATCGGTGCCGGTGGCCGGTTTGCTGGAGGAGCTGAAGGTTGCCAATGCCGCGCATCTGTGCACATCTGACGGGCTTTACCTGCGTTTGTGGCCGCATCGCCACGGAACGGATGGGTTTTTTGCATCGGTCTGGGTTGCCACGTAAAATGATCGGGTTCTCTGTGAGAACACTTTTGAGTTAAAGGCGACACATGTTTGTACTGAATTTGCCCGGGGTGGATGCGCTTCTGAACTGGCTGGCCCATGGCCTGTGGGGCCTGAGTGCCTGGCAAATCGTTCTCTACACCCTGGCCACAACCCACATCACAATTGCGGGCGTCACCATTTACCTGCACCGGCACCAGGCGCACCGCGCCCTGGATCTGCACTGGCTGCCTTCGCATTTTTTCCGTTTCTGGCTGTGGATCGGCACGGGCATGCAAACCAAGGCCTGGGCGGCCATTCACCGCAAGCACCACGCCAAGTGTGAAACCCCGGAAGACCCGCACAGTCCCCAAACCCGGGGTTTGAAAACCGTTTTCTGGCAAGGCGCCGAGCTGTACCGGGCCGAGGCCAACAATGCCGAAACCCTGGCCAAGTATGGCCATGGCACACCCGATGACTGGGTCGAGCGCAATGTCTACAGCCGCTTCCCCTGGCAAGGCGTGGGCTTGATGCTGATCCTCAATCTGGCCCTGTTTGGCGCCCTGGGTTTGACGGTCTGGGCCATCCAGATGCTGTGGATTCCCGTCACCGCTGCCGGCATCATCAACGGCGTGGGCCATTTCTGGGGCTATCGCAATTTCGAGGCCCCGGATGCCAGCACCAATATTTCACCCTGGGGCATCATCATTGGCGGGGAAGAGTTGCACAACAACCACCACACCTATCCCACCTCGGCCAAGCTGTCGGTCAAGCCCTATGAGTTCGACATTGGCTGGCTTTACATCCGTATTCTGCAAGCACTGGGTCTGGCCCATGTGAAGAAGACCCCACCCAAACTGGCCTTTGGGGACATTCAGCCCGTGGCCAACGAAAAAACGCTGGAAGCGGTCATCGTCAATCGCTACGAGGTGATGGCCCAATACGCGCGTCAATTGCGACGTGCTTGCCAGCAAGACCTGGGCGCCCTCAAGCAACGTCCGACCGAGGCCGTGGTGCAGGCCGCGCGCCGCTGGATGCATCGAGACACCGAGAAAGTGCCGGCAGCGGCGCAGACCCTGCTGGCGCAAGCGCGCGCTGCCTTGCCGCAGGTGGACACCATGGTGCGTATGCGCGAAGAGCTGCGTCAGCTCTGGCTGAACACCCACCGTTCACGCGATCAGCTGGCCGCCGATTTGCAGGCCTGGTGCAAGCGTGCCGAAGACAGCGGTGTGGCTGCGCTGCAAGAGTTCTCGATCCGTCTGAGGGCCGCACGGGCCTGAGGGAGTGGGCGCCTGTTGTGCGCCGGGCAACAAAAAACCCGCTCAGAGAGCGGGTTTTTTGTTGGGAGAAACGGCTGAATCACTTCAGCTTGGTTTCCTTGTATTCCACGTGCTTGCGAGCTTTCGGATCAAATTTCATGATCGTCATTTTCTCGGGCATGGTTTTCTTGTTTTTGCTGGTGGTGTAGAAGTGGCCGGTGCCAGCTGTCGATTCCAGCTTGATTTTTTCGCGTCCGCCTTTGGAAGCCATGATGGTGTCCTTTCAGTGTGAGGGGATCAGGCTTGACCGCGTGCACGCAAGTCGGCGAGCACGGCATCAATGCCATTTTTGTCGATCAGGCGCAGCGCAGCGCTGGAAACGCGCAGGCGCACCCAACGGTTTTCGCTTTCCACCCAGAAACGGCGGTATTGCAGGTTCGGCATGAACCGACGCTTGGTTTTGTTGTTGGCGTGGGAAACGTTGTTGCCCACCATCGGGCCTTTGCCCGTGACTTCACATACGCGTGCCATGAGGACACTCCATGAATAACGGCTGACTGCTGACGCAGCGAGCCTCACCTCGCCAGATCGGGGGGCGGTATCCCCTGGCATCCCATCACGGGGTGCCGGTTTGCCAGGCTCCAGGCGGAATCCAGCAAAGCTTGAAATTATAGCGCTTTTCTATTCCGGCTCATTGTTCCAGGAAGCGCTGGGCGTCCAGGGCCGCCATGCAGCCGGTGCCTGCGCTGGTGATGGCCTGGCGATAAACATGGTCCTGCACATCGCCGGCGGCGAAAATACCTGGCACGCTGGTCAGGGTGGCAAAGCCCTGCAAACCACTGCGAGTGACGATGTAGCCATCCTTCATCTCCAGTTGTCCCTGGAAGATGTCGGTGTTGGGCTGGTGGCCGATGGCGATGAAACAGCCCTGCACCTTCAGGTCCTCGGTGCTGCCATCGTTGCGCTTCACGCGCACGCCGGTCACGCCCGAAGCGTCACCCAGCACTTCGTCGAGCACGCTGTTGACCTGCAGCACGATCTTGCCGCTGGCCACTTTTTCCATCAGTTTGTCGATCATGATGGGCTCGGCGCGGAACTTGTCGCGTCGGTGGATCAGCTGCACCTGGCTGGCAATGTTCGAAAGGTAGAGCGCCTCTTCCACAGCGGTGTTGCCACCGCCGACCACGCACACGGGTTGGTCACGGTAGAAGAAGCCGTCACAGGTGGCGCAGCCTGAAACGCCCCGACCCATGAACGCCTCCTCCGAAGGCAAGCCCAGGTATTTTGCCGAAGCGCCTGTGCAGATGATCAGCGCATCACAGGTGTAACTGCCGCTGTCGCCATTCAGGCGGAACGGACGCTGGCTGAAATCCACCTGGTTGATGTGATCGAACACAATTTGCGTGTTGAAGCGCTCTGCGTGCTGCTGAAAGCGCTGCATCAGGTCTGGGCCTTGCACGCCGTGGACATCGGCGGGCCAGTTGTCGACCTCGGTGGTGGTCATCAGCTGGCCACCTTGGGCCATGCCGGTGATGAGCAGAGGTTTCAGGTTGGCGCGGGCCGCATACACGGCGGCGGTGTAGCCGGCCGGACCAGAACCGAGAATCAGGACTTGAGCGTGTTGGGTGGTGGACATGGTGTACAGGACAGGAGGAGGGCGGCCCCCTGGCCGCCAGGCCTCCATTGTATGAATCCCGCCATGACCTGGCTTGTGCAAGTTTGTCAGGGCTATGGTGGGGTCAAGGGATCGGTTAAGCTTCGGAGCCTGACATGACGTACTCTTTGCACACTCTCCAAAACGACGCCCCAGCAACCGGGGAAACCACCGGCTTTCGGCGCTTTGCCCAGGAAATCGCTCTGACGGTGGGTTTTGTCTTCATGGCTTTCTGGTTTCTGGCCCTGGTGACACACTCGGTCAGCGATCCAGCCTGGACCACTTCGGGCACGGCAGGGGTCATCCACAACTGGGGGGGGCGGCTGGGCGCCTGGCTGGGCGATCTCAGCTTTTTCCTGTTTGGCTATTCGGTCTGGTGGTGCTTTGTTGCCGCTTTGCTGAGCTGGCTGGCGGCGCTGGCCCAGCGTTTGCGCACCGAAGCCGATGAGGAAGAGCCCTTGCTGCATGGCTGGATTCACACGCGGTGGGCGTTCTGGGCCGGGCTGGTGATTCTGATGCTGTCCAGCACGGGGCTGGAGTGGACGCGTCTGTACCGATTTGAAGACCGTCTGCCTGGCCATCATGGGGGGGGCGTCCTGGGGTACCTGACGGGCTCTTCCGGCCTGCATTGGCTGGGGTTCAACGGCTCTGGCCTGATTTTCATCGTTTTCATGGTGGTCAGCCTGTCCTGGGTGTTTCGCTTTTCATGGGTGGGGTTGGCCGAAGGCATCGGTGCGCGCATCGATGGTCTGTTGCAGGCACAGCGTGAGAAGCGCGAGCGCGCCGAGGACATGGCCATGGGCCACATGGCGGCCAAGGAGCGCGAAGAAGTGGTGCAGGAAGAGCGCGTCGAAATCGAAGAGCAGCATCCCGCCCCCATCCTGATTGTGGAACCCGAGGTCGTCGAGATTCCCAAGAGCACGCGCGTGGCACGCGAGCGCCAGAAGCCGTTGTTTAGCGAAATGCCTGACTCGCGCCTGCCGCAAGTGGATTTGCTGGACAGCATGACGGCACGACAGGACACGGTCTCGCCAGAAACGCTGGAAATGACCAGCCGCATGATCGAGAAGAAGCTGAAAGATTTCGGCGTCGAGGTGCGGGTCGTGGCGGCGGCGCCCGGGCCGGTGATCACCCGTTACGAAATCGAGCCTGCCACCGGCGTCAAAGGCTCGCAGGTGGTGAACCTGGCCAAGGACCTGGCGCGCTCGCTCAGCCTGGTGTCGATCCGTGTGGTGGAAACCATTCCAGGCAAGAACTACATGGCGCTGGAATTGCCCAACGCCAAACGCCAGTCGATCAAGCTCAGCGAGATCCTGGGTTCGCAGATTTACAACGAAGCCAAATCCATGCTGACCATGGGTCTGGGCAAGGACATCGTGGGCAACCCGGTGGTGGCCGATCTGGCCAAGATGCCGCACGTTCTGGTGGCCGGCACCACGGGTTCGGGCAAGTCGGTCGGGATCAATGCCATGATCCTGTCGCTGCTCTACAAGGCCGAGGCGCGCGATGTGCGCCTGCTGATGATCGACCCCAAGATGCTGGAGATGTCGGTGTACGAAGGCATCCCGCATTTGCTGGCACCGGTGGTCACCGACATGAAGCAGGCTGCACATGGCCTGAACTGGTGTGTTGCCGAAATGGAACGCCGCTACAAGCTCATGAGCAAGTTGGGCGTGCGCAACCTGGCCGGGTACAACACCAAGATCGACGAAGCGACGGAACGCGAAGAGTTCATCTACAACCCCTTCAGTCTCACACCCGATTCGCCCGAGCCTTTGCAGCGCCTGCCGCACATCGTGGTGATCATCGACGAGTTGGCCGACCTGATGATGGTGGTGGGCAAGAAGATCGAGGAGCTGATCGCTCGCCTGGCCCAGAAGGCACGCGCTGCCGGCATCCATCTGATCCTGGCCACCCAACGACCCAGCGTGGATGTGATCACTGGTCTGATCAAGGCCAATATTCCCACCCGCATCGCGTTTCAGGTCAGCAGCAAGATTGACAGCCGCACCATCCTCGACCAGATGGGCGCCGAAGCCTTGCTGGGTATGGGGGACATGCTCTACATGGCCAGTGGCACGGGCCTTCCCGTTCGCGTGCACGGTGCCTTTGTCAGTGATGAGGAAGTGCACCGCGTGGTCAGCTACCTCAAGACGCAAGGCGAGCCCGATTACATCGAGGGTGTGCTCGAAGGCGGCACAGTGGATGGCGAGGGCGGTGATGCCGATGGCCTGGGTGACGGCGGTGGTGAGAAAGACCCGATGTACGACCAGGCGGTGGAGGTGGTGCTCAAGAACCGCAAGGCCAGCATCTCCCTGGTGCAGCGTCACCTGAAGATCGGTTACAACCGTGCCGCCCGTCTGGTGGAGGACATGGAGAAAGCCGGTCTGGTCAGTGCCATGAGCACCAATGGCCAGCGCGAAATCCTGGTCCCCAGTCGCGCCGAATGATGCGTCTGCTCTCGCGTGCCATCCACTGGGGCGGCGCCCTGGCCCTCAGCCTGGGCGCGGTGGCTGTGCAGGCCGACAGCCTGGACACGCTCTCCCAGTTTTTGAAGCAGGCCCGCAGCGGCCGTGCCGACTTCACGCAAACCCTGACTTCGCCAGCCAAACCAGGGCAGACAGCGCGCACCAAAACCTCCACGGGGCAATTTCTGTTTGCGCGACCTGGCCGCTTCCGTTTCGAATACAAAAAACCCTTCCCTCAAACTTTGGTCGCTGACGGGCAAACCTTCTGGCTCTACGACCCGGACATTGGCCAGGCCACAGCCCGCTCACAAGCCCAGGCGCTGGGCTCCACGCCAGCGGCCTTGATTGCATCCAGCGCCGATCTGAGCGTGTTGCAGCAGGATTTCATGCTGGAGGCTGTGGCCGATGCCGAAGGCCTGGTGTGGGTGGTGGCAACACCCCGGCAAAAAGAAACTTCGCTGCAAAGTGTGCGCATCGGCCTGCGTGTTCAGGGGAGTGAAGTGACACTGGCACGACTGGACATCCTGGATGCGTTTGGCCAGCGCTCTACCTTGGTGTTCGATCATTTCGAACTCAATCCGGCCTCTGTTGGGGCGGCTCAATTTCAGTTCACTCCCCCTGCAGGGGTGCAAGTCATTCGTCCCTGAGCGGCGCTTTTTCACCTTCGAGTTTTTTCAGGCCGGATGGTGTCTGGATCCAGGCCGTCAGATGCGGGGACTCCTGGGCGGCGCATGCGCGCACGCGCACAGGCCCCTGAACATTCAGGCTACGCAGCAAACGCTCCACACGTGCCGTGTCTGAGTGTGCCAGCTCCAGGGTGACGAGCGACAAGCCGCAATCCGGCATGTTCGCCGCAGGATGGGTCTCGGTGTGCCATTCGATCACTGCGGGGGCGACGCCCGACAGGGGAATCACGCCATCGGCTGGAATCGTCAGATGCCAGTTCAGCGCGCCCCGGCTCATGGGCTCCAATGGCCCCAGAGGCTCGCTGGCCGCAGCCGCGTGTCGGGCCAATTGATGCGAGCGAACCACCCAGGTCGAGAGGCTGGCTGGCGCCTGCGGCGCACGCCTGTCCAGATCAAACCAGCGAGGCCGCTGGGGTGCCAAGGCATCGGGGTTGATGGCAATGATTTCCAGAAACAAGGCATCGCCCAGGCGCAACAACAAGTTGTGGGTGCCCATGCGTGGGTGTTCGCCGCCCGTGCGGGCACGAACGCCCAGCGTCTGCTCCACCCATAGCGCACCGGCTTGCAGGGTAGGGGCGGCCACAGTGATGTGATCGATGAAGGTGGGGTCCATGGGCGGATTATGGCGAGTTGGGGCGGTGAAGGACGGCTCGGCCCGGCTTACACTTCGTTCATGTCAGCCGCGACGCCTCGTTCCTCTTCTGCAACGCTTGCCGGACACGCCCCGCTGGCGGAGCGCCTGCGTCCGCGAAACCTGGCAGAGGTGATCGGTCAGCAACACCTGCTGGGCGAAGGCATGGCCTTGCGCGTGGCGTTTGAATCGGGGCAGCCGCACAGTTGCATCCTGTGGGGGCCGCCTGGTGTGGGCAAAACCACCATCGCCCGTCTCATGGCCGATGCTTTTGATGCGCAGTTTCTGTCCATCAGCGCGGTGCTCGGCGGTGTCAAGGAAATCCGTGAGGCCGTGGAGTTGGCGCAAGCGGCGCGAGATGGCCTGCAAGCGCAACACACCATCGTGTTCGTGGACGAAGTCCATCGTTTCAACAAGAGCCAGCAGGACGCGTTTTTGCCGCATGTCGAATCAGGCCTGTTCACCTTCATTGGTGCCACCACTGAAAACCCTTCGTTCGAGGTCAACTCGGCCTTGCTGTCTCGCGCAGCCGTGTATGTTTTGCAGCCTTTGTCAGAGAACGATCTGCAGATCCTGCTGGACAAGGCGCAGCGCCAGGGCGGCGTGCCTGCCATTGCGACTGCTGCGCGTCAGCGCCTGGTGGCCTATGCCGATGGCGATGCGCGTCGCCTGCTCAACACGCTGGAAACACTCAACGTGGCCGCCGTGCGAGAAAAACTGGACGAGGTCAGCGATGCCTGGCTGCTGAAAGTGCTGGGCGAGCGCATGCGCCGCTATGACAAGGGCGGTGAGCAGTTTTACGACACCATCAGCGCCTTGCACAAGTCGGTGCGTGGCTCGGATCCCGACGCCGCGCTCTACTGGTTTGTGCGCATGCTCGACGGCGGGGCCGATCCACGCTACATGGCGCGGCGCATGATTCGCATGGCCAGCGAAGACATCGGCCTGGCCGATCCGCGTGCCTTGCGGCTCGCTCTGGATGCTGCCGAGGTCTATGAGCGACTGGGCTCACCCGAAGGCGAGCTGACCCTGGCCCAATGCATCGTCTATCTGGCCATGGCGCCCAAGTCCAACGCGGTCTACAAAGCCTTCAACCAGATGAAAGCGTTTGTCAAACAGGACGGTACCCGCCCAGTGCCCATGCACCTGCGCAACGCTCCGACCCAACTGATGAAGACGCTCGACTACGGCAAAGGCTACCGCTATGCGCACGACGAGCCCGATGGTTTTGCCGCCGGCGAAAACTATTGGCCCGAGGGCATGTCACCCCCGAGTTTCTACCAACCCGTCAACCGTGGTTTGGAGATCCGAATCGCCGAGAAGCTGAGAGAATTGCGTGAGCGCAACGAGGCGGCACAAGACAAGTCCTGAGCCTTCGTTTGCCAAGGAAGATCCGAATGGACGTCTTGCTTCAACAAATCATCAACGGCTTGGTTCTGGGCAGCATGTATGCCCTGGTGGCGCTGGGTTACACCATGGTGTACGGCATCATCAATCTCATCAATTTTGCACATGGCGAAGTGTTGATGGTGGGGGCCATGACCAGCTGGACCCTGATCGGCCTGATGCGAGAGGCCTGGCCCCAGGCACCCGGGTGGTTGATTTTGTTGATGGCCTTGCTGATCGCCTGCGTTGTCAGTGCCGTGCTCAACTACACCATTGAAAAACTGGCGTACCGCCCTTTGCGCCATGCACCCAAGCTGGCGCCGCTGATCACGGCCATTGGCGTCTCCATTCTGCTGCAAACGCTGGCCATGATCATTTGGAAACCCAATTACAAACCCTATCCGACCTTGCTGCCGTCACAACCGATCGAACTGGCAGGGGCCGTGATCACGCCCACCCAGGTCATGATCCTCGGCGTCACCGCCGTGTCATTGGCGGTGCTGATGTGGCTGGTCCATGGCACCCGCCTGGGGCGTGCCATGCGCGCCACGGCCGAGAACCCGCGCGTGGCCAGTCTGATGGGTGTCAAGCCCGACACGGTGATCTCTGCCACCTTTGTGATCGGTGCGGTGCTGGCCACGCTGGCGGGTGTGATGTGGGCGTCCAACTACGGCACCGTGCAGCATGCGATGGGTTTTCTGCCAGGCTTGAAAGCCTTCACGGCGGCGGTGTTTGGGGGCATCGGCAATTTGTCGGGCGCGGTGGTGGGGGGCTTGCTGCTGGGCTTGATCGAGTCCATCGGTTCGGGCTACATCGGCGAGCTCACTGGCGGGGTGCTGGGCAGCCACTATGCCGATATATTTGCGTTCCTGGTGTTGATTGCGGTGCTGACCTTGCGGCCTTCGGGCCTGCTGGGCGAGCGGGTTGCCGATCGTGCCTGAGGCCATGACCCACATGAAAGCTTTGACGCCACGCCATCTGTTCTGGGCTCTGGGCTTGCTGTTGCTGCCTTTGTTGTTGCAACAGGTGGGCAATGGCTGGGTGCGCATTGCCGATGTGGCCTTGCTCTATGTGCTGCTGGCATTGGGCCTGAACATTGTGGTGGGCTATGCCGGTCTGCTCGACCTGGGCTATGTGGCCTTTTTTGCTGTCGGGGCTTACCTGTTCGCCTTGCTCGCCTCGCCCCATCTGCTGGACACATTTCCGCTGCTGGCCGCATGGTTTCCCGACGGTTTGCATGCGCCTCTGTGGCTGACAGTGCCCCTGGGGGCCGTGCTGGCCGGTCTGATGGGGGCTTTGCTGGGTGCGCCCACGCTGAAGCTGCGGGGAGATTACCTGGCCATTGTGACCCTGGGCTTTGGCGAGATCATTCGTGTCTTCATGAACAACCTGGACCAGCCCGTGAACCTCACCAACGGGCCCAAGGGTTTGGGGCAGATCGATGCGGTCACCGTGTTCGGCCATCCTCTGTCCCGCAAGATCGATCTGGGCTGGATCGAGTTGCCCTCGGTCACCTTGTACTACTACCTGTTCCTCTCCCTGGTGCTGGTGAGCGTGCTGGTGTGCCATCGTCTGGAGAACTCGCGCATCGGCCGCGCCTGGATGGCCATCCGCGAAGACGAAGTGGCCGCCAAGGCCATGGGCATCCACACCCGCAACATGAAGTTGCTGGCTTTCGGCATGGGCGCGACTTTCGGGGGCGTGTCTGGCTGCATGTTTGCGGCATTCCAGGGCTTTGTCTCACCCGAATCCTTCAGCCTCATGGAGTCGGTGATGATCGTCGCCATGGTCGTGCTCGGCGGACTGGGCCATTTGCCGGGCGTCATTCTGGGGGCGGTGCTGCTGGCGGCATTGCCCGAGGTGCTGCGCTATGTGGCCGGCCCTTTGCAGGCCATGACCGATGGCCGATTGGATGCCGCCATCCTGCGTCAGTTGCTGATTGCACTGGCCATGATCGGCATCATGCTGTGGCGTCCGCGTGGTCTGTGGCCCGCCCCGGCGCATGGCCGACAGCTGAACTCCGACGCCGGCTCAGAGGGGAGCCGGTGATGACGCCGGTGCTGAATGTTCAGGGCATTTCCAAGCGCTTTGGGGGCTTGCAGGCGCTCAGTGATGTGGGCCTGCGCATCGAGCCCGGTCAGGTCTACGGCCTGATCGGGCCCAATGGTGCCGGCAAGACCACGTTCTTCAATGTCATCACCGGTTTGTACACACCGGACAGCGGCAGTTTTGAGTTAGCAGGCCAGCCTTACCTGCCTACGGCGGTGCATACGGTGGCTCAGGCCGGCATTGCCCGGACCTTTCAGAACATCCGTTTGTTTGCGGAGATGAGTGCGCTGGAGAACGTCATGGTCGGTCGCCACGTGCGCACCAGCTCGGGCCTGATCGGTGCGGTGTTGCGCACAGCCTCTTTTGTCCATGAAGAGCAGGCCATCGCGGCCCATGCGCGTGAACTGCTCGACTATGTGGGCATTGGCGCCTACGCCGACTACAAGGCGCGTACCTTGAGCTATGGCGATCAGCGCCGCCTGGAGATTGCCCGCGCATTGGCCACTGAGCCGCGCCTGCTGGCCCTGGATGAGCCGGCGGCGGGCATGAATGCCACCGAGAAAGTGCAACTGCGGGCGTTGATCGACCGCATCCGGCGTGAGCGCTGCACTGTGCTGTTGATCGAGCATGATGTGAAGCTGGTGATGGGCCTGTGCGACCGCGTCACTGTGCTGGACTATGGCAAAGTCATCGCCCAGGGGACGCCAGCGCAGGTTCAGAGCGACGCCAAAGTCATTGAAGCCTATCTGGGCACTGGAGGCCACTGAAATGTCCGAGCACGATCCTTTGCTGCAGGTGAGCAACGTGCGCGTGGCCTATGGCGGCATCCAGGCTGTCAAAGGCGTGAGTCTGGATGTGTACGAAGGCGAGCTGGTTTGTCTGATTGGCTCCAACGGTGCCGGCAAAACCACCTGCATGAAAGCTGTCACGGGCCTGGAGCCGCTGGCCGCAGGCGAGGTTCGATACCAGGGGCACAGTCTGCACAGCCAGGGCGCCTGGGATCGGGTGCGTGCGGGTTTGGCCATGGTACCTGAGGGGCGCGGTGTGTTCACCCGCATGTCCATTCTTGAGAACCTGCAGATGGGTGCTTACATTCGCCAGGATGTGGCTGCGGTGGACGAAGATCTGGAACGCATGTTTGCGTTGTTTCCCCGCCTGAAAGAGCGACGGGATCAGCTCGCCGGCACACTCTCGGGCGGTGAGCAGCAAATGCTGGCCATGGGCCGCGCGCTGATGAGCCGACCCAGGCTGTTGTTGCTGGACGAACCGTCCATGGGGCTGTCCCCCATCATGGTGGACAAGATATTCGAAGTCATCCACGATGTTTCGCGCCAGGGCATGACGGTGCTGCTGGTTGAGCAAAACGCCAGCCGTGCCCTGCAAATTGCCGACCGGGGCTATGTGATGGAGTCCGGCCTGATCACCTTGCAAGGACCTGCTTCACAACTGCTGCACGATCCGCAGGTGCAGGCGGCCTATCTGGGCCATTGAGGGCCGCCATTGATGACAAGGAGCCAAGCATGTCTTCTTCACTGACCGCCGCCGATGTGGCGCGGTACCACCGGGATGGCTATTTGATCCCGCCTTACCGATTGCCTCCGGACTTTTTGCACGAACTGCAACAGGCCCTGGCGCAGTTGATCCGCGACAACCCCGGTGTGCGTCCTGAAAAACTGGTCAGCGCCCATGTGGAAGGTGACAACGGTGAGGGGGTCAAAGGCGTGAAGAAGTTTCTCGACCTGGCGATGCATTCGCCGATCCTGGACATGGTCGAGCAGGTCATGGGGCCCGACATTGTTTTGTGGGGGTGCCATGTCTTCAGCAAGCCCGCTGGCGACGGTTTTGAAACGCCCTGGCACCAGGATGGGCACTACTGGCCCATCCGTCCTCTGGCGACATGCACGGTGTGGGTGGCACTGGAGCCCAGCACGCGCGACAACGGCTGTTTGCGCGTGATCCCGGGATCGCATGCCCACAGGCAATTGCATGCGCATCTGTACGAAGATCGTACCGATCTGGTGTTGAACCAGCGCATGGCCGACGGCACCTATGACGCGTCCCTCGCGGTGGACCTGGAGCTTGAGCCGGGGCAGATGTCCATGCATGACGTGTACATGATCCACGGTGCCGAACCCAATCGTTCGGGCCAGCGCCGCACTGGCGTGGCATTGCGCTATATGCCGGCGACCTCCTTGTTCGATCGCCAACTCAAACCCGTGGACGGCAAGAGTGGTCTTGCGGTCAGCTTTGCCACACGCCCTCTGTGGCTGCTGCGAGGCGTGGACCGCACCGGGCAAAACGATTTCACCATCGGGCATCGCGCCTGAGCGCAACGCAGCGCTTCAGTCCACGCGCGCACCGCTGGCTTTGACCACGCGCTCATATTTGGCGCGCTCATTTGCCATGAATTGCGCAAAAGCCTGCGCGGAAGATGGTGCAGGTTCGGCCTGCAAAAGGGCAAAACGCTGGCGTGTGACCGGATCCAGCAAGGCCTGTGTGAAAGCCTGGTTGAGCCGCTGAACAAGCTCGGTGGGTGTTCCGGCCGCAGCCACCAGTCCCCACCAGGTGTCCACCTCAAAACCATGCAGGCTTTCGTGCAGCGCAGGCACCTCTGGCAAACTGGGCGCCCTGCGTGTGGTTGTGACACCCAAAGCCCTGAGCTTGCCTGAGGCGATGTTGGGAGCGGCTGTGGCAAGGTTGTCGATGTTGAAGTCCACTTGCCCCGACAGCAGTGCCAATTGCGCCGGATTGCCGCCGTTGTACGGAATGTGCACCGCAAAAATGCCAGCCGCTTGCTTGAACAATTCACCCGCGAGGTGACCGGCGCTGCCGTTGCCGCCGGAGCCGTAGTTCAGCTGACCTGGATGTGCCTTGGCGTGCCGGATGAGGTCATTCAGTGTGCGAATGCCCAGCCGTTCAGCGGTTTGCGTATTCATGACCAGCACATTGGGCACGCGCACAACCTGGGTGATGGGCGCAAAGTCGTGCGCCGCATCAAAGGGCATGCGCGCGAACAGCCAGGGATTGATGGCCTGCGTGGCCACCGCCGCCATGCCAAGCGTCAGGCCATCGGGCGCTGATTTGGCCACCAGGTCCATGCCCAGATTGCCGCCGGCACCAGGCCGGTTTTCCACAATCACTGTGCCCAGGCTTTCGCGCACGCGCTCGGCCAGCACGCGTGCTGTCACATCCAGCGGCCCACCGGCCGCATAAGGTACGATCAGCCGAATGGGCTTGGCTGGCGCGGGCTGGGCCGATGTCACACCCGCCCAGGCCATGCCAGCGATCAGGCCCAGCAGTTGACGACGGTGTCCCATGCAGGTTCAGCCGTTGGCTTTGTCGGCTTCACTGGTGAAGGAGTCGGCATAAAACTCCTCTTCGGGCAGCTTGCCCAGCGCCACATAATCGGCGCGCGCGGAGTCCACGACGATGGGCGCACCGCAGGCATAGACCTGGTGCCCCGAAAGATCAGGGAAGTCTTGCAACACAGCCTGATGGACGAAGCCGGTCCGACCTTGCCAGGCGTCTTCCGCCAGTGCATCGGAAATCACGGGCACGTAGCGCAGGTGGGGCATCTGGGCCACTTGTTGCGTGACCCAGTCGTGCAGGTACAGGTCGGCCGGGCGACGCCCCCCCCAGTACAGCGTGGCCGAGCGGGTGATGCCTTTGTGCTGCATGTGCTCGATCAGCGCCTTGATCGGTGCAAAGCCAGTGCCTGAGGCCAGCAGCACCATCGGTTTGTCGCTGTCCTCACGCAGGAAAAAGCTGCCTTGCGGGCCTTCCACACGCTGGATGTCCTTTTCTTTCATGGCGCCGAACACATGGTCGGTGAATTTTCCGCCGGGCATGTGACGGATGTGCAACTCCACGGTTTGCGCACCGCCAGTCAGGGTGTGCGGCGCATTGGCCATGGAGTAGCTGCGGCGCGAACCATCGCGCAACAGGAAGTCGATGTACTGGCCCGCATGAAACTGGAATGTGTCGTTGGCCGGCAGTTGCAGCTTCACTACCATCACATCGTGCGACTTTTTCTCCAGGGAGATGACACGCACTGGCATTTTCTTGACCGGAAACTGGCCAGCATCCACCACCTGGCGCGACTCCAGTACCAGATCACTTTGCGCTGTGGCGCAGCAGGTCAGAATCAAGCCATTGGCCTCTTCTTCAGCGCTCAGGGCCTTGCTTTGGTGGGCGCCATGGGTCACGCTGCCGGAAATCTTTTTGCATTTGCACGAACCGCAGGCGCCGTCCTTGCAGCCATAGGGCAGGCCGATGCCCTGGCGCAAGCCAGCCGCCAGCACGGTTTCGTCGGCAAGGGCCTCGAATTGGCGGCCACTGGGTTGCACGGTGATGTTGAAACTCATCTTTGGGTATCCTTGGGGGCTTGTTGTCTGATTGCCCCTGATTTTGCCTTCAAACCAAACCCCTCTTGGCGCCTTGCCCGCGCGCTTCCGTCGCCAACGGGTCTTGATCGTGGGCTGTGGCGATGTCGGCCAGCGCGTTGCGCGTCGCCTGGCAACGCGCATGCAAGTCATGGCCTTGACCTCGGACACCGAGCGTGTAGAAGCCTTGCGCGCTCTGGGCGTTCGGCCACTCGTGGGCGACCTGGACCAGCCGCCGACCCTGCGGCGTTTGGCCGGTCTGGCGCACCGGGTGCTGCATTTGGCGCCACCGCCGTCTGAAGGTTGGGCCGAGCCGCGCACACAGGCGCTGGTGCGCAGCTTGCGACGACGCAGCCTCCCACAGTCGCTGGTGTATGGCTCCACCAGCGGTGTCTATGGCGATTGCCAGGGGGGCTGGGTCAGTGAGAGCCGCGCCCTCAATCCCTTCACCCAGCGCGCCATTCGTCGCGTACAGGCGGAGGCCTGGGTGCGTCACCTCGGGCGCGGTTCAGCTGGCAGCCTGCGCGCCAGCATTTTGCGCATTCCCGGTATTTACGCCTGGGACCGGGAGGGCGGCACACCGCGCGCGCGCCTGCTCAAGCGCACGCCAGTGCTGGCGCGTGAGGACGATGTGTTCACCAACCACATCCATGCCGACGACCTGGCGCGCGCCTGTCTGCTGGCCTTGTGGCGCGGACGCCCGCAGCGCGCAATCCATGTCAGCGATGACAGCGATTTGCGCATGGGCGATTATTTCGATCTGGCGGCTGATCTGATGGGTTTGCCGCGTCCGCCGCGCGTGCCAAGACGCGATGCCGAGGACCACCTGCCGCTGATGCTGCTCAGCTTCATGAGCGAGTCGCGTCGTCTGAGCAACACGCGCATGAAAAAAGAGCTTCGTTTGAAGCTCCTTTATCCCACGGTCACGGAAGGTTTACAGGCAGGCCTCAGTCCAGCTTGATCTGCGCCGCTTTGATGGCCTGTGACCAGTTGGCGATTTCCTTGTCCAGCAACTTGGACATGTCGGCAGGCGCGAGGTAGCGCGCTTCCACGCCGGCCTGCTCTGCCCGCTGACGGGTTTCAGGCGCCTCCATGCTTTTCTTCACATCCTGGGACAGTTTCTGGATCACCGCAGCGGGGGTGCCTGCAGGCACATACAACGCGACCCAGGACTCCAGTTCGAACTGGGACAAGCCTGCTTCTGCCGTGGTGGGCACCTGGGGCAGTTGGGGGTGACGTGACTTGCCCGTCACCGCCAGAGCCTTCAACTTGCCGTTGAGCACGTGGCCCATGACCGATGGTGGGGTGGTGATGAACACCTGCACCTGGCCTGCCAGCACATCCTGAATGGCCTGACCCGACCCCTTGTAAGGCACATGGGTCATCTGAACGCCGGTTTGCTGCTTGAAAATCTCGGTGCCGATGTGCGACACCGACCCGTTGCCTTGCGATGCGTAATTCAGCTTGCCGGGGTTTTGCTTGGCATAGGCAATGAACTCTTTCAGGGTATTGGCCGGCACCGAGGGATGAACCGCAATCACGTTGGTGGCCACGGTGATCAGACCGATCGGGCTCAGGTCTTTCAACTCCCAGGGCAGCTTGTCCATCAGGATGGGGTTGGCGATGTGGTAGCCCGAGTACGACACCAGCACGGAGTAGCCATCCTTGTTGGCGCGTGCCACCGTCTGGTAGGCCAGGTTGCCGCTGCCACCGGGTTTGTTTTCCACTACCACTGATTGCCCCAGGGCCCGGGCCAGCGGTTCGGCCACCAGTCGGGCGGAGGTGTCCACCAGACCGCCGGGCGGATTGGGAACGACCAAACTCACGGGCCGGGTTGGAAAGCCCTGGGCATGGGCCAGGCAGCCAACAAAGGCGAACAGCCAGCCCAGCGCGATACGTTGTGTCAAATTCATGCGCAACTCCTTGGAGACAGAATGAGGTCAGCGCTGCCCAAAATGCGTTTTGCCAAAAATGGCTTGGGCCTCGCGTGGCATGCACCGCCAGTACTGGTGGCTGGCCGACACCTGGCCTTGCAGGGCTGCGGCAGCTTCCCAGGCCCAGCGTGGCTTGTACAGAAAACTGCGGGCGATGCCGACCAGATCTGCGTCACCGTGGGTCACGATGTCGTTGGCTTGATTGGGGTCGGTGATGAGGCCAACCGCAATCGTGGGCAAGCCGCTTTTCTGTTTGATCATGCGTGCGAAGGGCACCTGATAACTCGGGCCTACCGGGATCTTTTGCTGGGGTGAGACGCCACCGGTGGAGATATGGATGAAGTCGGCACCTGCCTGCTTCAAGCGCAAGGACAGGTCAGCCGTCTCCTCTGGCGTCCAGCCCCCAGTCACCCAGTCGGTGGCAGACAGGCGCATGCCCAGTGTGCCCTGGTAGGCCTGGCGCACGGCAGCAAAAACTTCCAGCGGAAAACGGATGCGGTTTTCAAAACTGCCGCCATAAGCGTCGGTACGCACATTGGCCAGTGGTGACAGGAACTGGTGCAACAGGTAGCCGTGAGCACCATGCAATTCCACGGCTTCGATGCCCATGGCTTGTGCACGCGCGGCAGATTGGGCAAAGGCATCACGGATGCGGGCCATGCCGGCCGCATCCAGGGCTTCGGGGGGTGTTTCCTGGGGCAGATGTGGCACATCGGACGGGCCCGTGATGGCCCAGCCACGCTGGCCCGGGGGCAGCAAGGCGCCACCGTGCCAGGGCTCTGCACTGGAGGCTTTGCGGCCGGCGTGCGCCAGTTGAATGCACACGGGCATGGGCGGTGCGATGCGGCGCGCGCGTTGCAAATGTTCATCCAGCGCTGCGGCCGTGGTGTCGTCCCACAGGCCCAGGCAACCGGGCGTGATGCGCCCTTCGGGCGAAACGGCTGTGGCCTCAATGGTGAACAAGGCGGCGCCGCTGTTGAGCAGATTGCCCCAGTGCATCAGATGCCAGTCGGTGGCACGACCTTCCTCGGCGGAATACTGGCACATCGGCGCCACCACGATGCGGTTGACCAGTTCCAGCGGTCCCTTGGGGGCGCTCAAGCGAAACGAAGAAAAGAGTGTGCTCACAGTGCTAGTCCATCCAAAACCAAGACCCGCCATCCTACCCAGAGGCGGCGGGTCTTGCTTGTCCCTCAGGTGAAACCCCTCTCATCTGCCAATGACGTGAGAGGGTTGCGATGTCACTGTGGCTCGATTTTCGCGTCGCGGATCGCCTTGGCCCATTTGGCCGATTCCAACCGCGTGCGCTGCCCCAGCGCTTCCGGAGGGCCGGGCTCGGTCTCAAAGCCAAGGTTGCCGGCGAAGCGTTCCAGAATATCTTTGTGGGTGGCTGCGATGTTGATGGCTTTGTTGAGTTTGGCGACGATGTCGGGCGGGGTGCCGGCGGGTGCAAAGATGGCGAAATAAGCGATCAACTCATAATCTTTGAGTCCCAGTGCCTCGTTCACCGTGGGCAATTCCGCAATGGCTTTGGACCGTCGGCTGGATGTGACCGCCAGCCCGCGAATTTTGCCGGCCTTGACCTGCGGCAGCATGACGGCAAAGTCAGCGGTGAACAGATTCACCTGTCCACCGATCAGGTCGGTCATGGCCGCAGGCCCGCTTTTGTAGGGCACATTGGTCATTTGCACATGGGCCATGCTGGCGAGCATTTCGGTGGACACCAGTTGGGAGGTGCTGGCGCTGGCGAACGTCACCTGGCTGGGCTTGGCTTTGGCCAACTCGACCAGTTCCTTCAGTGTCTTGGCGGGAAAATCGTTGTTGACTGCCACGATCAGGGGCACCGAACCCAGGTAACCCACCGGGGTGAAGGCCGTGTCTTGGTCATAGGGCAGTTTTTTCATCAGACTTTTGAGGGCAGCGTTCGTGCTGTTGGTGCCAATCAGCAAGGTGTAACCATCTGGTGCAGATTTCGCGACGGCATCGGCACCGAGCATCCCGTTCACGCCGGGCTTGTTTTCCACAATGATTTGCTGCTCCAGCACCTCGGACATCTTGGCGGCAAAGGCGCGGCCGATCTGATCGGTGGCACTGCCTGGCGCAAAAGGAACGATGGCCTTGATGGGCTTGTTGGGGTAGGGCTGTTGTGCCCAGCCCAGGACGCTGCACAAACTTAGGGACAGTGCGAGGCAGGCATGTGAAAGGCGACGCATGGCGGCTCCAGGAAAGAAGGAAAAGGGAAGGATAACCGAGCGCAGCCTCAAAGATGCAGATCGAAATGCGTGATGCGTTCCGGCGTCCAGTGAATCCCAGTGCCAGCGTCCACGCGGTGCCAATGGTCCGCTTCGCCATCCATCGGTTCGGAGGCAATCGTGTTGATGGGGTTCTGGCCTTTTTCACTGGCACGCGTCTGGGGCGACCCATAGTACAAGGACGGCGAGCGTGCATCGCTGGCGCAGCGCACCGCCCAGATTTCCTGGCCATTCGTGATGGCCATGGTGGCGCGCAGGGGTTCTTCGGCAGCATGGTCCTGCATGGTTTTCAGGGCAATGCGCAGCGTTTCCTGAATGGCGCGTACAGGGTCTTGTTCGAGTCCCAGGCTGATGGCCAGAAGGAACAGTGCCTCACTGTCAGTGGTGCCTTCCCGATGTGGAAAGACATCGGCATGAATATGCGATTCCAGGGCCTTGCGGCAACGCGACCAGTTGCCGATCTGGCCGTTGTGCATGAACGTCCATTGCCGCCAGATGAAGGGATGGCAGTTGGCGCGGTTCACCGACGTGCCTGTCGTGGCCCGTACATGGGCAAAGAACAGGCGGGTCCGGATGTGCGCGGCCAGCGAGCGCAGATTGGCGTCGTTCCATGCGGGCAGGACATCTTTGAAAAGACCCGCCTGCGTGCGCGCTGTGTACCAGGCCACGCCGAAACCATCGCCATTGGTGGTGAACACCGATTCACGTGCCGATAAACTTTGGCTCACAATCGAGTTGGATTGGTGAAAGAGGATGTCCTCCAGGTAAATCTCAGGACCTGCGTAAGCAACCCATCTGCACATCGCGCGACCTCCGATTGAATCCATTCAGCTTGCGTGCATTGCAACACCTGTTCATCTGAGCGTCAATTGGAGTTTGAATCTTGTTTCATTCTGTCGACAGCCGACAAAGAATTCGTCACCCTGGGCCTGCGAGCGAGCCTCGCAAGCAATGGGTGCGAGGCGCAGTGCAAGTCCTCAAGTTTCGACTTCCTGCCGGACAAAGTCTGATGCAGGCCTTGCGCGCTGTCTTGCCCGAGGGAGAGATCGGCGCAGCCTTTGTGCCGCTGGCCGGGTTGAGGCTGAGTGCCGGCCATTTTGTGTTGCCAGCCGCCTCGCCTGACGCGCAGCATGTGGCCTGGTACAGCCAAACCCACGAGATGGGGGCGGTAACCTTCATCCATGGCACGGTGGTGCTGGGGCGTAAAGACGGCGACTGGTTTGCACATTGCCACGCCCTGTGGGCTGATGCACAGGGCGGGCAGGCCATGGGTCATGTATGGTGCGACGATGCCTTGATCGGCGAGCCGTGGGAGGCCGTGGTGTATCTTTTTGCAGGCGGTGGACTGGCCGTCGAATTCGACCCGGAAACCCGTTTTTCGTTGATGCGACCGCAGGACCCTGATGTGCCCGTGACCGCAGCCAACGCACTGCTCATGACAGTCAAGCCCCATGAGGATTTGCGTGCAACCCTGGACGAGGTCTGTGGGACGCTGGGTATCCGATCGGCCCAGGTGCTGGGCGTGGGCAGCCTCATCGGCGCCACGTTCACGCACGGGCCTGCCATGCACGCAGCTTTGTCAGAAATTGTGTTGTTGCCCGGCGCCGTGATCGCCGATGGGCGTTGTCAGGCTTTGCCAGTCGCTTGCGTGGACCCCGAGGCGGTGATTTACCAGGGAGATCTGCGCAGCGGGCACGGCCCCATTCTGATCACATGCGAATTGCTGATTCTGCAGACATGAGGGAAGGGCGCAGCCCTGAAAAGAAGCGCTCGGGCGAGGAATGCCAGAAGCTGGTGCCGAAGGCCGGAATCGAACCGGCACGGTGTTTTGCACCGGCAGATTTTGAGTCTGCTGCGTCTACCTATTTCGCCACTTCGGCTGAAGTGCTCAATCGCAAATTATGGCACAGTCTGGGGTATGAATTACCAAACCATTGAATCGGCCATTGGAAAAACCCCCTTGGTGGCCTTGCAGCGCATCGGCGCAGCGGACAACGCCAAGCGTGGCAATGTGATCTTGGGCAAGCTCGAAGGCAACAACCCGGCGGGGTCGGTCAAGGATCGGCCCGCCCTGTCCATGATCCAGCGGGCTCAGGAGCGCGGCGACATTCGCCCCGGCGACACCCTGATCGAGGCGACTTCAGGCAACACGGGCATTGCGCTGGCCATGGCGGCCGCCATCAAGGGGTATCGCATGGTGCTGATCATGCCTGAGGATTTGTCGATCGAGCGTGCGCAGACGATGAAGGCTTTTGGCGCCGAGTTGATCCTCACCCCCAAAAGTGGCGGCATGGAATACGCCCGCGATCTGGCGGAGCGCATGCAGCGCGAGGGCAAGGGGCGGGTGCTGGACCAGTTCGCGAACGAAGACAACCCGCGCATTCATTTCGAAACCACGGGCCCCGAGATCTGGCAGGACACGCAAGGTCGCGTCACGCATTTCGTCAGCGCCATGGGCACCACCGGCACCATCACGGGCGTGTCGCGCTACCTCAAGTCGCAGAACCCGGCAGTACGGATTGTGGGGGCCCAGCCCAGCGAAGGTTCGCGCATTCCCGGTATCCGCAAATGGCCCCAAGAGTACCTCCCCAAAATTTACGATGCCAGCCATGTGGACGAATTGGTCTATGTGAGCCAGGACGATGCCGAAGACATGTGCCGGCGTCTGGCGCGCGAAGAAGGGATTTTTGCGGGCATCTCGGCGGCTGGCGCCTGCTGGGTGGCGCAACAGATTTCGCAGCAGGTGGAGAACGCCACGATTGTGTTCATCGTCTGCGACCGTGGCGACCGCTACCTATCCACCGGAGTGTTTCCTGCATGAGCAACTTTCGTTTTTGTCCCCAGTGTGCAACGCCGCTGGAGTTTTTGACTTTGCAAGAAGACGGCGGTTCCAAAGAGCGCCTGTGTTGCACCAGTTGCGGCTGGACGCACTGGAACAACCCCACGCCTGTGCTGGCGGGCATCGTGCAGTACCGGGGTCAGATCCTGCTGGCACGCAACGCGGCGTGGACTGGGCGGCGCTTTGCCCTGATCACCGGTTTCATGGAGGCGGGAGAGACGCCCGAGGGGGGCATCAGCCGCGAGATCGCGGAAGAAACCAATCTGCAGGTCAGCGCGCTTACGCTGGTGGGGGTGTATGACTTCCAGCGCATGAACCAGGTCATCATCGCCTACCATGCGGTGGCCGATGGCGAGGTTCGCTTGTCGCCCGAACTGGCAGAATACAAGCTCTACAACCCCCATGACGTGATTTGCTGGCCTGCCGGCACCGGCTACGCTGTGGCCGATTGGCAGCGTCGCCAGGGCATTGAGCCGCGCTTCATGGATTGGGCCGAGCGCGAACGACTGAACATCGACTGAGCACCATGAACATTGACCAAGAACTTGACACCCGTGGCTTGAATTGTCCGCTGCCCATTTTGAAGGCCAAGAAAGCCTTGACCGCCATGCAAAGCGGTCAATTGCTGAAGGTGGTGGCAACGGACGCGGGCTCGCTGCGCGACTTCGCTGCGTTTGCCAAACAGACGGGCAATGAACTGGTGGAACAGCAGACCGTGGGCAACGAGTTTGTCCACGTGCTCAAGCGGCGCTGAAATTCAGCAACAGACCCGGGGCAGGTAAGCCTTGAACTCGGCGCCGACCTCGGGGTGCTGCAAAGCCAGTTCAACTGTGGCCTGCAAAAAACCCAGTTTGCTGCCGCAATCGTAACGTTTGCCCTGGTAGGCATAGGCCAGCACTTTCTCGCTGGCCAGCAAGCCGGCAATGCCATCGGTCAACTGAATTTCCCCTTGAACGCCACGTCCTCCGGCACGAATACGGTCGAACACAGCGGGCGTCAGCACATAGCGCCCAGCCACCGCCAGGCGTGAGGGCGCGTCGGCCGCTTTGGGTTTCTCCACCATTTTTTCCACATTGACCCAGCCTTGCGGCTGCAGTGTGCCAGCCACGATGCCGTAGCGATGCACCTGGTCTTGGGGGACTTCTTGCACGGCCAGCACGGAAGCGCCGGTGCGCGCATAAACCTCGGCCATTTGCTGAAGCACGCCGGGGCCGCCGGGCGGCCCGGTCATCAGGTCATCGGCCAGCAGCACGGCAAAAGGTGCGTTGCCCACCAGGTGCTCGGCACACAACACGGCATGGCCCAGGCCAAGGGCGCGGGGCTGGCGCACATACGAGCACAGCATGTCGCTGGGCTGCACGCTGCGGACCAGGTCCAGCAAGGCCTGCTTGCCGGCGGCTTCCAGTTCGGCCTCCAGTTCGTAGGCCGTGTCAAAGTGGTCTTCGATGGCGCGTTTGCTGCGGCCGGTCACAAAGATCATGTGGCGAATGCCCGCCGCATAAGCTTCCTCGACCGCGTACTGAATCAGGGGCTTGTCCACCACCGGCAACATTTCTTTGGGCTGTGCCTTGGTCGCTGGCAGGAAGCGTGTACCCAGTCCGGCCACGGGAAACACGGCATGTTGGAGTGATGGGGTGGTCATGGCATGTCCTTGCGGGTCACTGACCCAGACGGGCCAGCTGTTCTTGCACCTTGGTCAACGTGGCCGTGAAATCGGCAACACGTTTTTGCTCCTGTTCGATCACGGCGGGCGGGGCTTTGGCCACGAAGGCTTCGTTGCTGAGCTTGCCCTGCGCTTTCTGAATTTCAGTTTGCAGGCGTGTCACTTCCTTGCCAAGGCGGATTTTCTCGGCGGACACATCCACTTCGATGAACAAACAGATGCGCAACTCGCCCACCACGGCCACCGGCGCGGCTTGTGCAGCGCTTGTCCAGGCAGCTTCGTCCTCGAACACCTTGACGTCGTTGAGCTTGGCCAGTGCTTGCAGCACGGGTGCCGACGTACGCAAGAAGGCCGCGTCCTGCGGATTGCTGGCCAGCGCCAGCAAGGGCAGTCGCGTGGCGGGTGACACATTCATTTCGCCGCGCAGGTTGCGACAGGCATCAACCAGGGATTTGAGTCGCGCCACATGGGCTTCGGCTTGCTCGTCGATGCGCTCGGGCTGGCTCACCGGGTAGGCCGAGACGCTGACCGATGCCTGGCGCGCATCCGCGGGGTAGCGACCCGCCACGGGTGCCACTTTTTGCCACAGCTCTTCAGTGATGAAGGGAATGACCGGATGTGCCAGACGCAGGATGGTTTCCAGGGTACGGATCAGTGTGCGGCGCGTGGCGCGCTGCTGGGAGGCATCGCCGGTCTGGATCTGCACCTTGGCGATTTCCAGGTACCAGTCACAGAACTCGTTCCACACAAAGTCGTAGATCACATTGGCCACCGTGTCCAGTCGGTAGTCGGCAAAGCCCTGGGCCACCTGGGCTTGCACGCGCTGAATCGTGGAGCTGATCCACCGATCGGCCTGGCTGAAAGACATGTAGCCGTGGAAAGGCCCTCCGACGGCGCAATCGGCCTTGGTGTGCTCTTTCAGACCGCAGTCCTGGCCTTCGCAGTTCATCAGCACAAAGCGGGTGGCGTTCCACAGCTTGTTGCAAAAGTTGCGATAGCCTTCGCAGCGCTTGCTGTCAAAGTTGATGCTGCGTCCCAGTGTGGCCAGGGCGGCGAAAGTGAACCGCAGGGCGTCGGCGCCATAAGCCGGTATGCCTTGCGGAAACTCTTTTTCGGTGGTTTTGCGAACCTGCGGCGCGGTCTCGGGCTTGCGCAAGCCCGTGGTGCGCTTGTCCAGCAGCGGTGCCAGGGCGATGCCGTCGATCAGGTCCACCGGGTCCAGCACATTGCCTTCGGATTTGGACATCTTCTTGCCTTGCGCGTCACGCACCAGGCCATGGATGTAGACGTGCCTGAACGGCACCTGGCCGGTGAAGTGCGTGGTCATCATGATCATCCGGGCAACCCAGAAAAAGATGATGTCGTATCCCGTGACCAGCACCGTGCTGGGCAGGTACAGGTCATAGTCCTGGGTTTTCTCGGGCCATCCCAGGGTGGAGAACGGCACCAGGGCGGAGGAATACCAGGTGTCCAGCACGTCCTCGTCGCGGCGCAGTGTCTTGCCGGGGGCCTGCGCCTGGGCCTCGGCCTCGTTGCGCGCCACATAGACTTGACCCTCCTCGTCGTACCAGGCGGGTATCTGATGACCCCACCAGAGTTGGCGCGAGATGCACCAGTCCTGGATGTTGTTCATCCATTGGTTGTAGGTGTTGATCCAGTTCTCGGGCACAAACTTCACCTGGCCCGATTGGACGGCGTCGATCGCCTTTTGTGCAATGCTTTTGCCCGTGGGGTCGTCATGGCCCACCTTGCTCATGGCGACAAACCATTGGTCGGTCAGCATCGGCTCCACAATCTGACCGGTGCGCGCGCAGCGGGGCACCATCAGCTTGTGCTTTTTGATCTCGGCCAGAAAGCCTTGCGCCTCAAGGTCGGCCACGATCTTTTTCCGCGCGACAAAGCGGTCCAGGCCACGGTAGGCCTCGGGGGCGTTGTCGTTGATCGTGACGTCCAGGTTCAGCACGCCGATCATCGGCAGTTTGTGACGCTGGCCCACGGCATAGTCATTGGCATCATGGGCCGGGGTCACCTTGACCACGCCGGTTCCGAACTCGCGGTCCACATAGGCATCGGCAATGACGGGAATGGTGCGATTGCACAAAGGCAGGGTCACCTGCTTGCCAATCAGGGACTGGTAGCGCTCGTCCTCGGGATGCACCATCACGGCCACGTCACCCAGCATGGTTTCGGGACGGGTGGTGGCCACGGTCAGGCTGTCCGAGCCATCTGCCAGCGGATAGCGGATATGCCACAGGTGGCCGTCTTCCTCTTCACTTTCCACCTCCAGGTCGGAGACGGCGGTCTTCAGTACCGGGTCCCAGCTGACCAGGCGTTTGCCGCGATAGATCAGGCCTTGCTGGTACAGGCGCACAAAGGTTTCGGTGACCACCCTGGACAGCTTGTCGTCCATGGTGAAGTACTCGCGGCTCCAGTCCACACTGTCACCCATGCGGCGCATCTGGGTGGTGATGGTGTTGCCGCTTTGCTCCTTCCATTCCCAGACCCGCGCCACGAAATTCTTGCGTGCCTCGGCCGGCGAGGTTCCCATGTCGTGACGGCTGATGCCCTTTTCCTGCAATTGACGTTCGACCACGATCTGGGTGGCGATGCCGGCATGGTCGGTACCCGGAATCCAAGCCGTGTTGAAACCCATCATGCGGTGGTAACGCGTCAGGCTGTCCATGATGGTCTGGTTGAACGCATGCCCCATGTGCAGGGTGCCTGTCACGTTGGGCGGCGGCAACTGGATCGCAAACGAGGGGGCCTGCGCCTGGGCCTCCTGGGTTCCCCGAAAACCTGCCAGGCCGTAGCCACGCCGTTCCCATTCGGGCCCCCAATGGGCTTCCAGTGCGGCTGGCTCAAACGATTTGGACAGGCTTTGCAGGCCGGGTTGGGACAGCGGGGTGTCGGGCGTGGTGCTCATGGGCTAGGAATCGTTCGGTGAAGGGGCTGGCATGTGCCATGCCCCTGGTGGCAAGGACCGTCGATTTTAGCGGGCACGCCCTGTTCTGGCGCTGACGCAGCTCAGGCCAGTGCCAGCGCCTTTTCAATGCCCCGGATCAGGTTGCCGTCCAGCCCCGAGCCATTGGCCGCCAGGTAAGCGTCGGGGCGCACCAAGGCCCAGCGTTTGCCTTCGGCGCGACAGGCCGCGCGCAGCAAGCCCCGGTCGTCGATCAGGTGTTCGCGTGCCTGGGCAGACTGTCCTGGGGCAACCACTTGCACCGCACGCAGCGGCGCTTGCTGCAACAGCAGGCGCAGGCGCTGCAGCTCGGTCGCCGACAGCGCGCCAAAGCACAGCAGCACCAGCTGCCCTTCGGCCCAGTTCAGCAAAGTGTTGAGATTGCCACGGTGCTGGGCCGACCACTGGAAGCTGACGTTTTGCACCGAGATACCGCCATCGCCCCGGCAAGCATCGCTGCGGCTGTAGCTGTTGGCCACGGCCATGCGTCCGGTGTTGACAAAGTTGCGAGCGAAGCGATGTTGTTTGGCCAGCGCAATGGCCGCCTGTCGGAACACGCGCTCCACGCCATCGGCGGGACGCATGAAGCGCGCCGTTCGGTTGGTGACTTGCACATTCTGCTGTGCGGCTTCCAGTCGTTCGTCGTTGTAACTGTGGAGCAGTTGTTCGGGGGCTTCGCCGCGCAGCACAGCCGCCAGCTTCCAGGCCAGGTTATCGGCATCGGCGATGCCAGTGTTGCCGCCGCGCGCGCCAAAGGGGCTGACCACCTTGGCGGTGTCACCCATGAAGAACACCCGCCCCTTGCGCAGCTGGTGCAGGCATTGGCTGCGGTAGGCATAGGGGCCGACCCAGACAATTTCACAGTCGATGTCCGGACCAAACTGACGGCGCAGGCGCTCGCGCACCTGGTCTTCCCGGCTGACCTCGGCGGGATCGGCGTTGGGCGCCATCTGGTAGTCGATGCGCCAGACCTCGTCGCCCATGAGGTGCTGCCAGACGGCGCGATCGTCGTTGAAGGGGGCCTCCACCCAGGTGTGACGCTCGGTCGGTGGACGGTTCTTGAAACGCACATCGGCAATGCACCAGCGATCGTCACCTCGGCGGGCGTCCATGGTGGCGCCGCACCAAGCATGAAAAGGGGTGTGCGAGCCGGTGGCATCGATCACATACCGCGCTTGCAGTGCATAGCTTCCCTGGGGGGTTTGCACCGTCAAGGTGGCCATCTCGTCGTTTTGCTCGAAAGCGGTGACGCGCGAGGACCACCTCAGATCGACGCTGGGGCGCTGCGCCGTCAGCGCCTGAATCCGCTCCACCAGGTAACCTTCGATGTAGAACTGCTGGATGTTGATGAAGGCGGGTTGCTCGCTCAGGTTGAAGTTGCTCTGAGCGCGCAGGTCGAAGGAAAACACCTCATCCTGGCCCGCGAAAGTGCGCCCCACGCTCCACTGGATACCCTTGCCCGCGATGCGCTGGTAAATGCCATAGCGTTCGAAAATTTCGAGGGACTTCTGGGTATAGCAAATACCACGCGATGACGCGCCCTTGACACCGACGGTGTTGTCCTCGTCCAGCAACACCGCACGCACGCCCTGCAAGGCCAGGCCACAGGCCAGCGTCAGGCCGCTTATGCCGCCGCCCACAATCACCACATCGTGCTGCACGCACTGGCCGCTGGTCAATTCCGGCGGGGCCACGAACGGGTAGGTGGGCAGCACATAGCCGCTGCCCTGGGTGAACTCGTAGCCATTGGTGAACGCAACGGGCGCAAAAGAATCAAGCATGGACAATCCACTGAAAGCAAAGGAGGAATGCAGCGCATCCTACCGCTTGTCGGGCACAATTCAAGCTCAGTGTTTTCGAGAAGCCGCCATGCTGTTTTTGTTGTCGCCCGCCAAATCGCTGGATTACGAATCGCCTTTGCCTGACCTGCCGCATACCGAGCCTTCCTTTATCGCGCAATCGGCCGAGTTGATCGGCTTGCTCAAAACCCAGTCGCCTCAGCAGATCGCCGAATTGATGGACTTGAGCGATGCGCTGGCCGGCCTGAATGTGGCCCGCTACCAGGCGTGGTCTCGCAAATTCACAGCCAAAAATTCAAGGCAAGCCATCCTGGCGTTCAACGGCGATGTGTATGAAGGCCTGGACGCCAAATCTCTCAGCGCCAAAGACCTGGCCTGGGCGCAGGACCATGTGCTGATGCTCAGTGGCCTGTACGGTGTCTTGCGTCCTTTGGACTGGATGCAGCCCTATCGCCTGGAGATGGGCACACGGCTGGCCAATCCGCAGGGCAACAACCTCTACAAGTTCTGGGGCAGCCGCATTGCCGACTTTCTGAACGAGCGGCAGGCGGGCGAGAAACAGCCCGTGGTGGTGAACCTGGCTTCGCAAGAGTATTTCAAATCGGTGGACGGCAAGACGCTGAAGGCGCGTGTCATCGAATGCGTGTTCGAGGACTTCAAAGGTGGCAAGTACAAAGTCATCAGTTTCATGGCCAAGCGTGCGCGTGGCCTGATGGCGCGCTACGCCATTACCCGTCGCATCAAAGCTCCCCAGGGCCTGGAGGCCTTCGATCTGGAGGGTTATGCCTATGTGCCAGCGGCGTCAGAGCCTGATCGGCTGGTGTTCCGTCGTGATCGCGCGACAGTCTGAAAGCCCCTATGCGCCTGCGCGTTCACGCCATCGAGATTGAGGTCGAAGACACCGGTGAGACGGACCGTCCGGCCGTCTTGCTGATCATGGGGCTGGGGATGCAGCTGATCAGCTGGCCCGAGGCTTTCTGGCAAGGCTTGCAGCATGCAGGCTATCGGGTGATCCGCATGGACAACCGCGATGCCGGCTTGTCCACGTCCTTTGACGCCCTGGGCGTGCCCAACTTGCTGTGGGCTGGCGTGAAGCACAAATTCGGCTTTCAGCCCAAACCGCCCTACACCTTGCAGGACATGGCCGACGACGCCCTGGGGGTCTTGCAGGCCTTGCAAGTGCCACGCGCCCATGTGGTGGGTGTCAGCATGGGCGGCATGATCGCCCAACGGGTGGCGCTGAGCGCGCCCGAGAAGGTGCTGAGCCTGACCAGCATCATGAGCAGCAGCGGTGCCGAAGGCCTGCCTGGGGCTGACCCCGAGGTGCTGAAGAAAATGTTCGCCAAGCCTGCGCAAGCGGGCCTGGCTGGCGCATTGGCGCATTCGCTGGACCTCTTGCAGGCCATCGCCAGCCCGGCCTTCGCCCAAGATCCTCAGGTTGTGCGGGACCGCGTCATGGCCGCCATGCAGCGCAGTTACCGCCCAGCGGGGGTGGCACGCCAGACCCTGGCGGTGATGAGCGATCACGCTCGCGCCGATCTGCTGCCGTCCATGCGCGCTCCCACGCTGGTGATTCATGGCAAGGCCGACCTGCTGGTGCCCTATGCCTGTGGTGAAGACACGGCGCGCCGCATTCCCGGCGCGCGCATGCTGGGCATCGATGGCATGGGGCATGATTTGCCCCCTGCGGTGGTGCCCCGCCTTTTGGAGGCCCTGGTGCCTTTCTTGAATGAACACCCCTGAACAATCCCAACTCGGCAAAGTCTCGGCCTATGCCGATCACTACGATCCGCAACTCCTGTACCCGCTGTCGCGTCAACCCAAACGTGAAGAAATCGGCATCGCGGGCACTTTGCCTTTCATGGGGGCGGACCAATGGACGGCATTCGAGCTGAGCTGGCTCAACCTGCGAGGCAAGCCGCAAGTGGCGATCGCGCGGCTGGTGATTCCGTGCGACAGCGTGAACATCATCGAAAGCAAGTCGCTCAAGCTCTACCTCAACAGCTTCAACAGCACCCGGATTGCCTCGGCACAGGAGGTGGCGGAACGCTTGCGCACCGATCTCAGTGAGGCCATCTGGCGTGGTGGCCCCATGCGTGCCGGCGTGGGCGTGCAGTTGCTGTTGCCAGATCAGTTTGACCGCGAGCCTGTGCACGAACTCGATGGCCTCAGCCTGGACCGGCTGGACATCGAGTGCAGCCACGACCAGCCTGCCCCCGAGCTGTTGCGGGCCAACTTCCAGGAGCAGCCGGTCACTGAAACCCTGACCAGCCAGCTGCTCAAGAGCAATTGCCTGGTCACAGGGCAGCCCGATTGGGCAAGCGTGCGCATCAGTTACAGTGGGCCGCAAATCGAGCAAGAGGGTTTGTTGCAGTATCTGGTGAGTTTTCGCAACCACAACGAATTCCATGAGCAATGCGTGGAGCGCATTTACATGGACATCTGGCGCCGCTGCAAACCCTCTCAGCTGACGGTGTATGCACGCTATACGCGTCGGGGAGGGCTGGACATCAACCCGTTTCGCACCAGCCACCCACAGGCGTTGCCGCCCAACATCCGAACGGCACGGCAGTAAGGCAGGGCTGTTCAGTCCAGATCGTGAAATGAGCGCAAGGGTGCCAGCGGTGGGAACTCGCCATTGCGTTTGCCCTGGAAGGCCGAGATGGCCTCGCGCACATGGTCGTTGCTCCAGATGGCGCCTTGCAGCCAACCCATTTGCTTGAGCGACTCGTCCACGCTGTGGTCGCGTGCATAGTGCAGTGCCTGCTTGGTGCCCCAGATTGCCACGGGCGGTTTGGCGGCAATCTCCCTGGCACATTGCATCGCAGCCTCCAGGGTGGCCGCCTGGTCTGGCAGGATTTCGTTGACCAGGCCATGCGCCAGGGCGCGCTGAGCGCTCAGGCGCCGGCCGGTGTAGGCCAGTTCTTTGACCAGGGCCATGGGCATGAGCTTGGGGATGCGTTGTAGCGTGCCCACATCGGCCACCATGCCAATATTGATTTCCTGGATGCAAAAGAACGTGTCGGCGCTGGCGTAACGGATGCATGCCGCCGTCACCAGATCCACTGCACCCCCGATGCAGCCGCCATGCAAGGCCGCGATGACCGGTATGCGCAGTGACTCCAGTCGCGTGAAGGTGGCTTGCAGGTCGCCCAGCTGGTCCAGCACGGCAGCCCGCGATTCGGGCGTGTTGTCATTGAGGGAAATTTCGCCACCAAAAGCGTCCAGCGACATGCCCGCACTGAAATGCTTGCCTGTGCTGGAGAGCACCAGCACACGCGCGCTGTTGTCACGGTGCAGACCTTCCAGAATCTCATCGAGTTCGCGCCAGAACGTCATGTTCATGGTGTTCAGGGCCTGAGGCCGGTTCAGCACCAAGTGGGCGATGTGGTTGTCAATCGTCAGGGAAAAGCAGGTCGGTTTGTTCATGACCCCACTGTAGGCCCGGCAACGCCTCGGCGGCAACCGGTGACAACCCGGAGCCGGTCGCTGGGGTGACGCCCGCCTCGGCTTCGCGCAACAAGGAGCCAACCCGCACGCCCAGCAAGCGCAGTTTGCGCGTCAGATCCACCCGTTTGAGGCATTGGCCTGCCACCTGGCGCAAGACTTTGGGATCGGCGGTGTGCTGCTCGATGCTTTGGTCGCGGGTGACAATCTTGAAGTTGTCATAGCGCAATTTCACGCCGATGGTGCGGCCCACATAGCCCTTGCGCTGCAGGTCGGCCGCGACTTGCTCGCAAAGTCGGGTGAACAAGGTGCCCAGGGCCTCACGGTCGCGCACGGCGTGCAGGTCGCGCTCGAAGGTCGTTTCGCGGCTCATCGATACCGGCTCGCTTTCGGTGACAACCGGCCGCTCATCGCGCCCATGGGCCGCATCGTGCAGCCAGGCGCCGTAGCTCTTGCCAAAATTCAGCATCAGCCATTCGCGCGGCTGTGCGGCCAGTTCCCCGATGGTGTGGATGCCGTGGCTGGCGAGTCGGGCCTCGGCCTTGGGGCCGATGCCGTTGATCTTGCGACAGGGCAGGGGCCAGATGCGGGTCGCCAGATCTGCCTCGTAGACCACCGAGATGCCCTGCGGTTTCTGGAACTCGCTGGCCATTTTGGCGACCAGCTTGTTCGGCGCCACACCGATCGAGCATGTCAGACCGGTGGCATCGTGGATGGCTTTTTGAATCAGGCGTGCCAGCACACGACCGCCTTCACGCTGTCCGCCAGGCACATCTGTGAAGTCGATGTAAACCTCATCCACGCCCCGGTCTTCCATCAGCGGCGCAATCTCGGTGATGATGCCCTTGAAGGTGCGCGAGTAGTGCCGGTACTGATCGAAATCCACCGGCAGCAAAACGGCTTGCGGGCACAACTTGGCCGCCTTCATCAGTCCCATGGCCGAGCCCACGCCGAACTGGCGCGCCGCATACGTGGCCGTCGTGATCACACCACGACCCACGTAGCCGTCCAGGCGTGGGAAAAAATCCAGGGGAATGTCGACCAGGTCGGCCTCGGTCCAGTCGCGTTCGGGCAAGGCCTGGTTGAGCCGTGCCAGCAGGTCATCTTCACGCCGGCGTCCACCGCCGATGACCACGGGCAGGCCCTGAAGTTGCGGATAGCGCAACAACTCGACCGACGCGTAAAACGCGTCCATGTCGAGATGGGCGATGCGCCGCACGAGCCTCAGGACACCTTGGGAAAGGTGCCTGGCAACAGAATACTGCTGTCGACCTGGTCGATTTGCGTGCGGCCACAGAATGCCATGGTCAGGTCCAGCTCCTTGTGGATGATTTCCAGCGCCTTGCTCACGCCCGCCTCACCCATGGCGCCCAGGCCATAGAGCATGGAACGACCGATGTAGGTGCCTTTGGCGCCCAGAGACACGGCCTTGAGCACATCCTGGCCGCTGCGAATGCCGCCATCCATGTGCACTTCGATCTGCGAGCCAACCGCATCCACGATGGCTGGCAGGGCCTGTATGCTGGACTCGGCGCCGTCGAGTTGGCGCCCCCCGTGGTTGGAGACAATCAGCGCGTCCGCGCCAGATTGCACCGCCAGGTGCGCGTCTTCGACGTCCTGGATGCCCTTCAGGATGAGCTTGCCGCCCCAGCGCTTCTTGATCCACTCCACATCGCCCCAGTTCAGGCGCGGGTCAAACTGCTTGGCGGTCCATTCTGAAAGCGACCCCATGTTCTCCACACCTTTGACGTGGCCCACAATGTTGCCGAACTGGCGGCGCGGCGTGCCCAGCATGCCCAGGCACCAGCGTGGCTTGGTCATCAGGTTCAGCAGGGTGGCCAGGGTGGGCTTGGGCGGGGCACTCAGGCCGTTTTTCAGATCCTTGTGGCGCTGTCCCAGAATTTGCAGGTCCAGCGTCAGGACCAGGGCCGAGCAGCCGGCAGCCTTGGCGCGGTCAATCAGGCGCTCGATGAAGTCGCGGTCGCGCATCACGTAGAGCTGGAACCAGAAGGGATGGCCGTTTGTGCCCTGCGCCACATCCTCGATCGAGCAGATGCTCATGGTGGAGAGGGTGAAGGGAATGCCAAATTTCTTGGCAGCGCGCGCTGCCAGGATCTCGCCATCGGCGTGTTGCATGCCGGTCAGGCCCGTGGGCGCTATCGCCACCGGCATCGCCACTTTCTGGCCCACCATGGTGCTGGCCGTGCTGCGGCCTTCCATGTTGACAGCGACACGCTGACGCAACTTGATCTTCTGAAAGTCGTCCTCGTTGGCGCGGTAGGTGCTTTCCGTCCAGCTGCCCGAGTCGGCATAGTCGTAAAACATGCGCGGCACGCGTTTTTCAGCCAGAACCCGCAGGTCTTCGATGGTGGTGATCACAGGCATTCAGTCTCTCCTCAAGATGGCGCCCATGGTAGCGCCGCCGCAAGTCGCAGCATGTGAAGACAGCGACAGCGGGAATGAAAAAAATTACATCAGGCGTGCGCGGTGGCGTGCGATCTGCGCCCGGACCTGCGTGGGCGCGGTTCCTCCCAGGGTGTTGCGCGCATTCAGCGAGCCACGCAGGCTGAGGGCATCGAACACGTCTTTCTCGATGGACGGGTTGAACGACTGCAACACCGACAGTGGCAACTCGGACAGGTCCACATTGTGCGAGATCGCCGCTTTCACCGCATGCGCCACGGTTTCATGGGCGTCGCGGAAGGGCAGGCCTTTTTTCACCAGGTAATCAGCCAAGTCGGTGGCGGTGGCATAGCCTTTGAGCGCCGCGTCCTGCATGGCCTGTGGTTTGACGGTGAGGCCGCCGCTTTTCTGGCCAGTGGCGGGGTCGACCTGGCCGCCGATCATCTCGGCAAAGATGCGCAGGGTGTCACGCAGCGTGTCCACCGTGTCGAACAGCGGCTCTTTGTCTTCCTGGTTGTCCTTGTTGTAGGCCAGGGGCTGGCCTTTCATCAGGGTGATCAGCCCCATCAGATGGCCCACCACACGACCGGTTTTGCCTCGGGCCAGCTCAGGCACATCAGGGTTTTTCTTCTGCGGCATGATGGAACTGCCGGTGGTGAAACGATCGGCGATCTGGATGAAGCCAAAGTTCTGGCTCATCCACAGGATCAGTTCCTCGCTCATGCGGCTGATGTGCACCATCACCAGGCTGGCCGCAGCCGTGAATTCGATGGCGAAATCGCGGTCGCTGACAGCGTCCAGACTGTTCTGACACACTGCGGCCTCGCCTTGGTCATCGACCATCCCCAGGGTGCGAGCCACGCGCTCACGGTCCAGCGGGTAAGTGGTACCTGCCAGGGCCGCCGAGCCCAGGGGCAGTCGGTTCACACGGCGGCGCACATCCCCCAGACGCTCGGCGTCACGGGCAAACATTTCCACATAGGCCAGCAAGTGGTGGGCAAAGCTGACGGGCTGTGCCACCTGCAGATGGGTGAAGCCTGGCAGGATCACCTCCACGTTCTGTTCAGCCACGGCGACCAGCGCGCGCTGCAACTCTTGCAGCAGGGCCAGCAGGCCATCGATTTCGTCACGCAGCCACAGTCGCACATCGGTGGCCACCTGATCGTTGCGGCTACGTCCGGTATGCAGGCGTTTGCCCGCATCGCCCACCAGTTGGGTCAGACGCGCCTCAATGTTCAAGTGCACATCTTCCAGGTCCAGTTGCCATTCGAAACGTCCGGCTTCGATGTCCTGGACGATCTGGGCCATCCCACGCTGGATGTCTGCATGATCCTGGGCGCTGATGATGCCCTGGGCAGCCAGCATGTCGGCATGGGCCAGTGAGCCCGTGATGTCGGCGCGCCACAGGCGCTGGTCAAAGAACACACTGGCGGTGTAGCGCTTGACCAACTCGCTCATGGGTTCAGAGAAGAGAGCGGACCAGGCTTGGGCTTTTTGATCGAGTTGGTTTGTAGACATGGCCTGATTTTAAGGGGGGCGTGCTAGCATGCTGAACATTCCTGTTTCAGACCGATTGCATTCATCTTGAGCGCGCTCTCCCTCACCATCGCCACCCGTGAAAGCCGCCTGGCCCTGTGGCAAGCCGAACATGTCCAGGCCTTGTTGCAACAGCAGGGACACACGGTCAGCTTGCTGGGCATGACCACCCAGGGCGACCAGATCCTGGACCGCAGCCTGAGCAAGGTCGGTGGCAAAGGTCTTTTTGTCAAGGAGCTGGAATTGGCCCTGGCCGAAGGCCGGGCCGATCTGGCGGTGCATTCCCTGAAGGACGTGCCCATGGACTTGCCCGAGGGCTTTGTGCTCGCGGGCGTGATGGCGCGCGAAGACCCGCGCGATGCCTGGGTCTCTGCCGGTTATGCCACCCTGATGGACCTGCCGCAAGGCGCCGTGGTGGGTACCTCCAGCCTGCGCCGCACGGTGCTGCTGCGTGCGCTGCGCCCTGATCTGCGCATCGAACCCTTGCGCGGCAACCTGGACACCCGCCTGCGCAAACTCGACGAAGGCCAGTACGACGGCATTGTGCTCGCCGCAGCTGGTCTGAAACGCCTGGGCCTGGACAAGCGCATCCGCCATATTTTTGAAACCGACCAGATGCTGCCCGCAGCCGGGCAGGGCGCCTTGGGCCTGGAAATTCGCGCTGGCCGTGACGACGTGCAGGCCGCGCTGGCTTTTTTGACCCACCAGACCACTTGGCTGTCGGTTGCTGCCGAACGTGCCGTCAGCCGCGCCATGGGCGGCAGCTGCTCCATGCCGCTGGCTGCACATGCCACCCAGCAAGGTGAGTTCCTGCATTTGCGTGCGGCCTGGGGCGATCCGGCAGGCCCGGCTGACCTGGTCACCGCCGAGATGACCGAACAGGTGGCCGATCTGGCCACGGCTGAGCGCGTGGGTGAAACCGTCGCAGCTCACCTGCGCGCTGGCGGGGCGCACTGAGTATCAGACTGTGGCCACACGTCCCCGCTGGATTCTGACGCGGCCTGCCGAAGAGGCCGCCCGGTGGCAGCAAGTCTTGTCCCAGGGGGGGGCGTCAGTGGTGTCCTGGCCCTTGATCGACATCCGGTCCGTCCCGCAGAAGGCGCCCCTGCAAGAGGCCTTGCAAGACTGGGCGCAATGGACAGCGGTCATGTTTGTCAGCCGTGCCGCGGTTCAGCATTTGATGGCCTTGCGTTCCCCTTCCCAGACCTGGGGACGCACCCGATGCTGGGTCACGGGGCCTGGCACACAGCAGGCTTTGCTGGCGGTGGGCGTACCGTCCGAGTTGGTGGATGCGCCCGATGCCCAGGCCGGTCAATTCGATACCGAACATTTGTGGCCGATGGTGCAGTCCCAGATTCGGCCGGGTGCACGTGTGCTGGTGGTGCGTGGCACCGAAGCCGATGCTTTGCAACGTACCGGGCAGGGGCGTGACTGGCTATCGGCCCAATTGCAGCAAGCAGGCGCCCAAGTGCAGGCGCTGGCGTCCTACATGCGCTGTGTTCCAGTGTGGGATGCGGCTCAGTGCGCGCAGGCGCGTCTGGCTGCGCAAGATGGCTCGATCTGGCTGTTCAGCAGTTCGCAGGCCCTCAAAAATCTGCAAACCCTGTTGCCTGCCCAGGACTGGGCGCGTGCGCGCGCCCTCGTCACCCATCCGCGCATCGCCGAGACCGCACAAAGCCTGGGTTGGGGTGTTGTACGAACGTCACGTCCGGCGCCGACCGAAATCCGTGCCTCATTAGAATGCTTTGCATGAGCTCTGCGCCCGACAAAAACCCTTCTGCCCTTCCGGATGCCTCACCCGAGGTGCCAATGCCGGCTTCTCCGCCCCTGACGTCAGAGGCCACGCCCAAGGCACAGGTGGGCACGCTCACCCTGACGGTGGCCGTCCTGGCTGTTTTGGGTGTGCTGGGAACGGGTGTGGTCTGGCAAAAACTCTCGGGCATCCAGGAGCAATTGGCGCGTCAGAACGCTGACACAGGCACCCAGGCGCTAGAAGCCAAGGCTGCAGCCAAGCAGGCCCAGGAACTGTCCCGTGACACAGCGGCCAAGCTGGCGCTGACCGATACCAAGCTCAACGAGGTGGCGTTGCAGCGCAGCCAGCTCGAAGAACTGATGCAAAGCCTGTCACGTTCCCGGGACGAAAACCTGGTGGTCGACATCGAGTCCGCCATCCGTCTGGCGCAGCAGCAAGCCCAGCTCACCGGCAGCATCCAGCCTTTGCTGGCGGCCTTGCGTTCGGCGGAGCAGCGACTGACCAAGGTGTCGCATCCTCGCCTGGCGCCCTTGCTGCGTGCGGTGGTGCGCGATATCGAGCGGGTGAAAACAGCCGCCGTCACGGACACCCCGGGCCTGCTCATCAAGCTCGATGAGCTGGTGCGCTGGTGTGACGAACTGCCTCTGGCCAACGCCGTGGGGGTGGCGCAGACACCTGGCCAAGAGATCACGCCAGAGGCACCGGCCAGCAGCTGGGCGCGCGCCATCAGCGCCACCTGGTGGGAGCGCGTGTTGCGCGACATCTGGACCGATGTGCGCGGTCTGGTGCGCGTCAGTCGCCTGGACCAGCCAGAAGCCAGTTTGCTGGCGCCTGATCAAAGCTATTTCGTTCGTGAAAATCTCAAGCTTCGCCTGTTGAATGCGCGACTGGGGCTGTTGGCACGCCAGCATGAATCGGCGCGTGCGGACCTGAACGCTGTGCAACGCGACCTGAGCAAGTATTTCGATGTGCAGTCGCGCAAAGGTCAATTGGCGCTGGGCTTGCTCAAGCAAGTGCAGAACGACATGCAGCAAGTCGAATTGCCGCGCATCGATGACACCCTGGCGGCCTTGACCACCGCTGCGGCGGGGCGCTGAGATGCGGGCCGCACTCTGGCTGGTGGCCTTGTTTGCCGTGGCAGTGGCCACCGCATTGTTGGCCGGTCACAACCAAGGCACGGTGACCCTGTTCTGGACGCCTTACCGCGTGGACCTGTCCATCAACATGGTGGTTCTGCTGTGGGTTCTCAGCTTTGCCTTCATGCACCTGGCCCTGCGCGCCTTGGCCGCGTTGTTTGATTTACCCAAACAGGCCCGCCGTTGGCGACTGTTGCAAAAAGAGCGCGCGGTCCATGCCGCACTGCTCGACGCTTTGGCGCAGATGATGACGGGCCGCTATCTGCGCGCCCGCAAGTCGGCGGAGCAGGCGCTGAGCCTGGAAACCAGCTTGCAGGCCGTCGAACGGCGCGAGGACCCCTTGCCGCGCCACCTGCCGCAATTGCGCGCGCTGGCTGAGCTGATTGCCGCCGAAAGTGCCCATGCCTTGCGTGATCGCGCGGCCCGTGAAGCCCATTTGCAGAATGTGATCACCGTGCCGACGACGCGACAGCAACCTGGCTTGCTGGAGTCCGTGGAAGCAGCGCGTTTGAGTGCTGCACGTTGGGCGCTGGCAGACCGCGATGCGCCCGCTGCCCTGGATTGGCTGGCCAGCCTGTCCCATGGCGTGGCGCGACGCACCCTCACCCTGCGCTTGCGCTTGAAAGCGACGCGCCTGATGCAAAACAATTTGTCGGCCCTGGAGACCGCGCGCTTGCTGGCCAAGCATGGCGCGTTTTCCGATGTGGCCTCGCACAGCCTGTTGCGCAGCCTGTCTCTGGCTTGCTTGAACGAATGCCATGACCGCGCGCAGTTTCAAACGGCCTGGCTGGCTTTGGACCGGGACGAACAGGAAGACCCTGAAGTCGCCTTGCAAGCCGCACAGCGCTGGCTCAAGCTGCAAGGCGACCCGCGTGATGCCTTGCAATGGCTGTTGCCCTTGTGGAACCAGTGGGTCCTCTCACCTGAGGGTTTGCCAGAGGTGTATCGCGCGCGTCTGGCGGATGTGATGGAACAGGCGTTCCTGGTGTTGCCGCCAGACACCGAGTGGCTGGGCCGCATCGACCAGGCGCGCCAGCATTTGCCGCGCCACCTTGAGTTGCAATACCTGAGCGGCCGCGTTTGCATGCGCCATGGCCTGTGGGGCAAAGCCCAGCAGGTTCTGGAGCGGGCAGCGCCCATGCTGACCGGCTCCATCCTGCAACGCCGTGCCTGGTCTGGACTGGCCGAACTGGCCGAGCAACGCGGTGATGCCGAGCGTGCCGCACAGGCCTGGAAAAAGGCCGCACAGTCCTGAACGCCCAACGCCATCGTGATGGCGTTGGCATTGGCGATGCTTTAGCGGGCGTCCTGACCTTCGAACGGCATGTTCAACTGGGTCAGATCCTTGCGTGTCTCCACCAGAATCAACGGACCCTCGTCCAGCACCACAGCTGCCGGGCGCTCGCGGGGCACATGCACAGGCTTGGGTTCAGCTGCAATGGCAGCTTGCACGGCCGCCACGCGTTCGGCATTGGACTGAACCCACTCCATGCTGGCGCTTTGGGCCAATTCGCTCAGGCTCTGCAAGGGCAATTCGTAGCTGCCGATGCGTGGCATGCCCGTGCGTGCCGGCGTTGCGGGTGCAGCCGGTGCAGCAGCCTGCGGCTCGGTAACACGGGTGTCGGCCTGACGCTCTGAGGCATTGAAACGTTCACGCCGTTCACGGGAAGGGCGTGCGACCGGCGCCGTGTCTTCGCTGGTGCCAGTAGGGGTGTCCGCAGCCACATGTGCGGCATCGCTTGTCGTGCGTTCGCTGCGCTCACGGCGGTCACGGCCATAGCGGTCGCGTGAACGGCGCTCGCGGCGCTCCTCCTGGCCGGCTTCGCCTTCGGCACGTGGGGTCGAGGTCACAGCTTCCTGTGGCATGTCCGTGCTTGTGGCCGTGGCCTGCTGAACCAGGCCTTCTGGCGCAGCCCCCAGGTTGTTGGGCGATTCGTTCGGGCCTTCTTCATTGCGCGGCCCGCGTTCACGGCGGCGCTCGCCACGCTCTGTGCGTTCACGGCGTGGCTCGCCGCTACGCTCCTGGCGCGGTGCGCGTTCAGCGCGGTTGTCGCTGGCTGCGGGAGCAGCCTCGGTACCGGCTGTGTCCGGTGTGCGTCGCTCGTTCTTGGCTTCGCTGGGCTGCGCGTCGCGCGGCGGACGGTTGTTGCGTTCGGGGCGTGGACCGCGTTCGCTGCGTGCTTCGCCGCGGCCTTCCTGGCGTTCGGTGCGTTCACCGCCACGTTCGCCTCGGCGTCCACCACGGCGACCATCGCGACCGCCGCGGCCTTCGCGACGCTCTTCTTTCTTGGCCGGAGTGGCTTCGGTTGCAGGTGCAGCTGTCGGTTCGGCTTTGGCGCCACCACCGAACAGGCCCTTGAGCCAACTGAAGAAACCTTTCTCAGCGGGCGGGGCGCTCGCTGCAGCCGGCGCCGCAGCCGGCGCCTTGTCGGCCACCGGCTTGGGCTCCACCACAGGTGCAGGCGCATCTGGCAGCACGCCCTTGATCACCGGGGTCTGCTTGTTGGTCGGCTCTTGCGAACGGCGCGTGACAGCGGTGGGGTCTTCAAACTCTTCTGCCATCTTGTAGCTGGCATCGAGGTTGTCCAGGCGTGGGTCGTCGTGCTTCAGTCGCTCCAGCTTGTAGTTGGGCGTTTCCAGGGCCTTGTTGGGCACCAGCAGCACATGGATGCGCTGTTTGACTTCAATCTTGGCAATTTCGGCACGCTTTTCATTCAGCAGGAACGAAGCCACTTCCACCGGGACCTGGGCGTGGACGGCAGCGGTGTTGTCCTTCATGGACTCTTCCTGGATGATGCGCAGAATTTGCAGCGCCGAGCTTTCGGTGTCGCGCACATGGCCCGAACCACCGCAACGCGGGCAGGGGATGGAGGCACCCTCGGAGAGCGCCGGACGCAAACGCTGGCGGCTCATTTCCATGAGGCCGAACTTGCTGATGGTGCCGAATTGCACACGGGCACGGTCCTGGCGCAATGCATCGCGCAAGCGATTTTCCACGTCACGGCGGTTGCGTGACTCTTCCATGTCGATGAAGTCGATGACGATCAGACCGCCGAGGTCACGCAGGCGCATCTGGCGCGCCACTTCATCGGCGGCTTCCAGGTTGGTGCGTGTGGCTGTCTCTTCGATGTCGCCCCCGCGGATGGCGCGGGCCGAGTTGACGTCGACCGACACCAGGGCTTCGGTGTGGTCGATCACGATGGCGCCGCCACTGGGCAGGTTCACTGTGCGGGCATAGGCCGACTCGATCTGGTGCTCGATCTGGAAGCGGCTGAACAGGGGGGCATCATCGCGATAGCGCTTCACGCGGGCGGCATGCTCGGGCATGACGTGCGACATGAACTGCTGGGCCTGTTCATAGATGTCATCGGTGTCGATCAGGATGTCGCCGATGTCACTGTTGAAATAGTCGCGGATGGCGCGGATCACCAGGCTGGATTCCTGGTAAATCAGGAAAGCGCCTTTGCCGCCTTTGGCCGCGCCGTCGATGGCGCTCCACAGCTTCAGCAGGTAATTCAAGTCCCATTGCAACTCGGGGGCGCTGCGGCCGATGCCAGCCGTGCGGGCAATGATGGACATGCCGTTGGGATATTCCAGCTGGTCCATCGCCTCTTTGAGTTCGGCGCGGTCATCACCTTCGATACGGCGGCTCACGCCACCCCCGCGGGGGTTGTTGGGCATCAGCACCACATAGCGGCCGGCCAGCGAAATGAACGTGGTCAGGGCGGCCCCCTTGTTGCCACGCTCTTCCTTTTCCACCTGGACCAGCAATTCCTGGCCTTCCTTGATCACGTCTTGAATGCGTGCCTGGCTGGGCGAAACGCCGGCCTGGAAGTACTGTTTGGAAATTTCCTTGAACGGCAGGAAACCGTGGCGGTCTTCGCCGTAGTCGACAAAGCAGGCTTCGAGCGAGGGCTCCACGCGGGTCACGACGGCTTTGTAGATGTTGCCTTTGCGCTGTTCGCGCCCTTCAATTTCGATTTCGTAGTCGAGCAGTTTTTGTCCGTCGACGATGGCCAGGCGGCGCTCTTCTGCCTGCGTGGCGTTGATCAGCATCCGTTTCATGATGCATTCCTTCATGTTCTAAATCATCACAGGCCCATGACGGGCCAACGATGCCGGAACCAACACCAGAAAATGAAAGGAATGGCCGCCAGGACCGACACGCCCGATCAGGGTCGGCGTCGGTGGGTGGGCGCGTGGATGGGGGCGAGGCGAAGACGAATCAGCTCGGCTCGGGGGAGCCAGTGGTTCAGTCCGGGGAACAGGGGGAGCAGGGGGCGCGTGACCACGTCCGCGCGTACTGGCAGCAGCCAGCGCAGGCAGAGTGTCCACATCACCATCACGCTCATCATGTTCGTTGCTTCTCGCTGTGATCCGCTGCAATCGCGTTCATGAGGCGCTTGCAGCTTGGGTATTCCGTTTCGAAGTTTTCTGGGTATCGGCCCATCCCTGAGGGGGCGCATTGCCCGTGCCACAAAGGCAGAAAAGGGGCTGTGGCGCAGGGCCTCGGGGGGCATCGACCTCACAGCATGGGCGGTCGTGCTCTAATCAGTGAATTAAATCAAGCACTTGGAACCCAACGCTGGTGAAGAACATTATAGGGGCTGCAGAGGCCCCCCGTCCTCCTGAAGTGAAAAACCTGTCCGTGGATGAGGAATCCGCGGGGCAGCGCCTCGACAATTTCCTTCTGCGCCACCTCAAAGGGGTCCCCAAAACCCATATTTACCGGATCATTCGCTCTGGCGAGGTTCGGGTGAACAAGGGGCGCGCCAGCGCCGACACCCGGATCGAGGCTGGCGACCTGGTCCGTGTGCCCCCTCTTCGGTTGTCCGAAAGCGTCCAGGCCAAAACCCTCGCCCCTGCACCGGCCAAGGAGTTCCCGGTGCTGCTCGACGACGATGGCGTGCTGGCGATCAACAAGCCTGCGGGCGTGGCCGTGCATGGGGGCAGCGGGGTCAGCTTTGGCGTCATCGAGCAGTTGCGACAGGCCCGTCCGGCGGCCCGCATGCTGGAGTTGGTGCATCGGCTGGACCGCGAGACCTCCGGCGTGCTGCTGGTGGCCAAAAAGCGCAGCGTGCTGACCCATCTGCAAGACCAGTTCCGCGAGCGCGAGACCGGCAAGACCTATTTGGCTCTGGTGCTGGGGCAATGGCCCTCGAACCGCAAAGTGATCGATCTGCCGCTGGAAAAGTACCTGATTCCCTCTGGCGAGGGTGAGGGCGAGCGCCGGGTCCGGGTGGTCTCGCGCGACGATCCCAAGGGGCAGCGCGCCATCACCCTGGTGCGGGTGGCCAGGCTGGTGGGAGATTACAGCTTGCTGGAGGTGACCATCAAGACCGGGCGCACCCACCAGATCCGGGTGCACCTCTCCAGCCTGGGGCATCCGATCGCGGGGGATGACAAGTATGGCGACTTCGAGCAAAACAAGGCGTTGCAAAAGCTAGGCTTGAAACGCATGTTTTTGCACGCCTGGCGGTTACAGTTCAAGCATCCACAAACCGGGCAAATGGTGAGCTTGCAGGCGCCCTTGCCCCCCGAACTTCAGCAATTCATCGACCATGTCCAGCCACCGTCCCCGTCAGTTTGACCTGATCGCTTTTGATTGGGATGGCACCCTGTTCGACTCCACCCGCATCATCACGCGGTGCATTCAAGAGGCGGTGCGTGACGTCGGTGGCGCTGTCCCCGATGACAAGTCGGCTTCCTATGTGATTGGCATGGCCTTGTTGCCGGCACTGGCCCATGCGGCTCCGGATGTCCCGGCTGAAAAATACCCCGAACTCGGCGCCCGTTACCGCCACCATTACCTGGCGCACCAGCATGACATCACCCTGTTTGACGGGGTACTGCCTCTGCTGGGCGAATTGCGCGAGCGACACCACTGGTTGGCCGTCGCCACAGGCAAGAGCCGTCACGGCCTGAACGAAGCCCTTCAGGCGGTGGCACTGAAAGGCGTCTTTGACAGTTCTCGTACCGCAGACGAGACTGCCGGCAAGCCCCATCCGCGCATGCTGCATGAGCTGATGCGGGAATTTGGCGTCGAGCCCGAACGCACCTTGATGATTGGTGACACCACCCATGACCTGGAAATGGCCCGCAACGCGGGCTGCGCCAGTCTGGGCGTCAGCTACGGGGCCCATGAGCCTGAGGCATTCCATGCTTACGGCCCACAGTTTGTCGCGCACTCGGTGGGCGAGTTGCGCCATTGGTTGTTGAACCATGCCTGATGCGCAGGTGCCTTTGTGCGTCTCGGTCAAACTGATCGAGGGCGGCCTGGCCGTGCCGTTTGATGTGGTGTACGCGGGCCAGACTTGCCGCGCATTCGCGATTCGCTACCAGGGCCAAGTCCATGCCTATCTGAACCGCTGCAGCCATGTGGCCATGGAAATGGACTACCAGCCCAACCGTTTCTGGGACGAAACGGGTTGCCAGCTGATCTGCGCCACCCATGGTGCCACCTACGCACCGGACACCGGCCATTGCACGGGCGGACCAGGGCGTGGTGGCCTGATCAAAATAGACCTCACCGAGAGAGATGGTGTTGTCCACTGGCATACTGCCTACAACTTGAAACCTGTTGAATTCTGAAATGACCGATCCCTTGAACGAGCGCGCTGCCGTCTCCGACTCTTCTGCAGCTTCCGGCTGGGAGCGCGCCACGCTGGAGCGCCTGGCGTTTGCCAGTCTGGCCGAACAAAAAACCCAGCGCCGCTGGCGCAATTTTTTCCGCCTGGCGTGGCTGGCGTTGATCGTCGCTGTGTTCTGGGTCAGTCTCAGCCGTTCGCATGTGTCTGCCAACGCCAGCACGGCGCACACGGCGCTGGTGGAAATCAGCGGCGAGATTTCCTCCGAGGCAGATGCCAGCGCCGACTGGATCGTCAGCGCCCTGCGCAATGCGTTTGACGACGAGGGCTCGCAGGCGGTGGTGCTGCTGATCAATTCCCCTGGAGGCAGCCCGGTGCAGGCGGGCATCATCAACGATGAAATCCTCCGCCTCAAGAAAAAACATGGCAAACCGGTCTATGCCGTGGTCGAGGAGTCCTGTGCGTCAGCCGCTTATTACATCGCCGTGGCGGCCGACCAAATCTATGTGGACAAGGCCAGCATTGTGGGCAGCATTGGCGTGCTGATGGACGGTTTTGGCTTCACCGGCCTGATGGACAAACTGGGTGTCGAGCGTCGCCTGATGACGGCGGGTGAGAACAAGGGTTTTCTGGACCCCTTCAGCCCACAGACTAAAACCCAGCGTGCCTTCGCGCAAGCCATGCTCGACCAGATTCATCAGCAATTCATCCAGGTGGTGCGTGAGGGCCGTGGCAATCGTCTGAAAGAAACGCCCGAGCTTTTCAGCGGCCTGTTCTGGACGGGCCAGCAAGCCATCCAGATGGGGCTGGCCGATGCCTACGGCAGCCTTGATTTCGTGGCGCGCGAAGTGGTCAAGGCCGAGGACATTGTGGATTACACCCGCCACGACAATGTGGCCGAGCGACTGGCCAAGCGTTTTGGCGCAGCCATCGGCGAAGGTGCTGTCAAGGCCTTGCGGCAGTTGCCGGTTGTGCGCTGAGTCACACGGCGTGCATCAGCGGCCGATGAGAAACACGCAGGGCGTGTTCTTGTCTGGCGCGGACGGCTGGTTTTTCCAGGCCTGTACGCTTTGGCAGCGTATTTGCTGATGCGGCAAGGTCAGGCCACTGCACACCGCCAGTCGGGTGTTGCCCTTGAGGTTGCTCAGCAAAGCCTCAAAGAGCGCCGCATTGCGGTAGGGGGTTTCGATGAACATCTGTGTCTGTCCGGATTGATGCACCAGGTTCTCGAGTGCGCGCAAGCGTGCACTGCGATCGCCACTGTCTTGCGGCAAATAGCCCACAAACGCAAAGTTCTGACCATTCAGGCCGCTGGCTGCCAGGGCCAATAACAAGGACACCGGCCCGACCAGCGGCACCACCGTCACCCCGAGTTGATGGGCCGCACGCACCACAGAGGCGCCCGGGTCGGCAATGGCGGGCATGCCGGCTTCGCTGACCAGGCCCATGTCATGACCGGCCAGGGCCGGGGCCAGCAGCGGACGGGCATCGAATTCACCCAGGTGATCGCCGTGCTTGTGAACTTCTCGGGGCAAGGTCACGATGCTTTGCTGTTGCAGTGGCTGTGTCAGCGGCACCAGGGCATCGATGCGCTTGAGGTAGGCGCGGGTGGTTTTGGCGTTTTCACCAATCCAATGGCTCAGACGGGCTGCCGTTGCCAAGGTGGCTGACGGCATCACTTCATTCAGGGGGACTTCTGGCGTACACCCGAAATCCAGCGGGGCAGGGACCAGGAACAGCGTGCCGGTGGCCATGTCAGTCAACTCAGCAGCGGCACGCCAGCCGCGCGCAGCATGCGGCAGGTGCGAATCAGGGGCAAGCCCACCAGTGCCGTGGGATCGTCGTTGTCGATGGCCTCCAGCAAGGCAATGCCCAGACCCTCGCTCTTGGCGCTGCCAGCGCAGTCGTAAGGGGTTTCCAGCCGCAAGTAGGTTTCGATCTCGGCGTCGCTCAAGTTGCGAAACCGCACCCGGACTGGCGCCAGATCCAGGGCTTCGTAGCCGGTGGCCAGGCAAACCACGGCCACAGCCGTCTGAAACACCACGGTCTGGCCGCGCATGCGTTGCAATTGCTGCACGGCCCGTTCATGGGTGCCAGGCTTGCCCAAAGGATCTCCCGCCAGATCGGCCACCTGGTCGGAGCCGATGACCACCGCCTGCGGGTGCAGGCGCGCCACTGCCTGCGCCTTGGCCAGTGCCAGGCGACGCGCCAGGACGTCGGGTGACTCATCTGGCAGGGGGGTCTCGTCCACTTCGGGGGCGACCACTTCGAAAGGCAGGTGCAGGCGGCTCATCAACTCGCGTCTGTAACGCGATGTGGAACCCAGAATCAAGGTGCGCGCAGAGGCATGGTGTGCTTGGGACATGGTGCAATTCTCTTACACTGCAGCCATGAAACATGCCTGGGACCCTGCAAACTTGGATATTCGCGCTTTTGCGCGTGCCGCTGGAGAGCTTCGTGGGCAAACGCCCCTGTCCACACTGTCGCGCCTGGCCGAGGAACAGCCGGCGGGAGATGGCGCTTTGGCTGACGCCCCCGTGCAATGGAACTTGTGCGGTGAAACACGCGATGTTCGTGGTGGCGCGCACCAGATCTGGCTGCATGTGCAGGCACGGGCGCACATGGCATTGATGTGCCAGCGTTGCCTCTCGCCGATGGTGGCGCATTTGACGGTTGATCGCCATTTCCGATTTGTGGCCGACGAAGCCACCGCCATGGCCGAAGACGATGAGGCCGAGGAGGATGTGCTGGTTCTGGCCCCTGGGCTGGATGCGCTGGCCCTGATCGAAGACGAATTGTTGATGGCCTTGCCCCTGGTGCCCAGGCATGAGATCTGTCCCGCGCCTTTGGCCGCGTCGGAAGATTCGGCGCAGCCCCCGCCCGAGCTGGCGCGCCCCCATCCTTTTGCCGTCCTGGGCGGGCTGAAACTGGACAAATCCTGAAATCCAGGAGTTGGGCTATAATCATGGGCTTGCCGTTGTGCCGACATGGTGTCGTGCGCACGCCCCTTTTTCAAACCTTACCGTCCAGGAGCCAATCATGGCTGTCCAGCAAAATAAAAAATCGCCTTCCAAGCGCGGCATGCACCGCTCTCACAATGCCCTGAATGTGCCGGGCATTGCTGTGGAACCCACCACAGGTGAAACCCATCTGCGTCACCACATCAGCCCCAACGGCTTTTACCGTGGCCGCAAGGTGCTGAAGACCAAGTCTGAAGCCTGATTGGTTCACTTGCCCAAAGGCCCGTCGCTCACCCTGTGGCGCGGGCCTTTTGTCTTGATGGAGTCCGGCTTTGGGGTTGCTCCCGCTTTCTTCCTTGATGGATGCCCATGATCACTGTCTCTGTTGATGTGATGGGTGGCGACCACGGCCCCAGCGTCACGCTGGCTGCCTGCCGACAATTCCTTGCAACGCATCCTGAAGCCCACCTGCTGCTGGTCGGGTTGCCCGAGGCTTTTTCGGGCTGGTCGCACCCTCGCACCAAAACTGTTCAAGTTTCCGAAGTGGTCACCATGGATGACCCCGTCGAGGTGGCTTTGCGCCGCAAGAAGGATTCGTCCATGCGCCGCGCCATCGAGTTGGTCAAGGACGGCCAGGCGCAGGCGGCAGTTTCGGCCGGTAACACCGGCGCCCTGATGGCGATTGCACGCTATGTCTTGAAAACCCTGGATGGCATCGATCGTCCGGCCATTGCGGGGCAAATGCCCAACGTCAAGGGTGGGGGCACGACCATGCTCGATCTCGGGGCCAATGTGGACTGCTCCCCCGAGCATCTGCTGCAATTTGCCGTGATGGGCTCGGCCCTGGTGTCGGTGCTGCATGGCATTGAAAGTCCCACCGTAGGCTTGCTGAATGTGGGTGAAGAAGTCATCAAAGGCAATGAAGTCATCAAAAAAACAGCCGAACTTCTGAGAAATGCATCCAAAAATGGCGATTTGAATTTTTATGGCAATGTCGAGGGCAACGACATTTTCAAAGGCACCACGGACATCGTGGTGTGTGATGGCTTTGTGGGCAACGTGGCCCTGAAAGCCAGCGAAGGACTGGCCACCATGGTCAGTACTTTGTTGAAAGATGGCTTCTCTCGAAATATTTTCACCAAAATTGCTGCCATTTGCGCTTATTCTGTTTTAAGTGGTTTCAAGGATCGCGTGGATCACCGGCGCCACAACGGTGCCGCTTTGCTGGGTTTGCGCGGACTGGTGTTCAAAAGCCACGGCTCTGCCGATGCCTTGGCCTTCGAAACCGCTCTGAACCGGGCGTATGATGCAGCCCACCACAACTTGCTCGACCGTGTCCGCTCTCGCATCGACCATGCCGCCCCTTTCCTGGCGACCGGTCGTTCTGAAGCGGCACCGTCCTGAGCCCTTGCTTGATGACACGATATTCACGCATCACTGGAACCGGTAGCTTTCTGCCCCCGCGTCGATTGACCAATGCTGACCTGGTGGCCGAATTGGCGCAACGGGGTGTGGAGTCTTCCGATGACTGGATTGTGGAGCGCACCGGCATCCACGCCCGCCATTTCGCTGGCGCCGACATGGCCAGCAGCGATCTGGCCCTGGAAGCCTCCAAACAGGCGTTGGCGGCAGCCGGCCTGGGCCCGCAGGACATCGATCTGATCATCGTTGCAACCTCGACGCCAGACATGGTGTTTCCCTCCACCGCCTGTATTCTTCAGCACAAGCTGTCGCAGTTGAACGAAGCGGCGGCAGGTATTGCCGGCGCGCCGGCGTTCGACGTTCAGGCCGTTTGCAGCGGTTTTATCTATGCCCTGACCGTTGCCGATGCGATGATCCGTGCCGGCAACGCCCGTCGTGCGCTGGTGGTGGGCGCCGAAGTGTTTTCGCGCATCCTGGATTTCAATGACCGTACCACCTGCGTGCTGTTCGGCGATGGCGCTGGCGCTGTGGTGCTCGAAGCCTCGGAGCAGCCCGGTATTTTGGCCACCGATGTGCATGCCGATGGCAAGCACGTGGGCATCCTGTGCGTCCCCGGTCATGTGAGCGGTGGCCAGGTGCTGGGTGACCCGGTCCTCAAAATGGATGGCCAGGCTGTGTTCAAACTGGCCGTGGGTCTGCTGGAAGGTGCAGCCCGTGCCACCCTGACCAAGGCCGCGCTGACCGATGCCGATATCGACTGGCTGATTCCGCATCAGGCCAACATCCGCATCATTCAAAGCACGGCCCGCAAGCTCAAGCTGCCCATGGACAAAGTGGTGCTCACCGTGCACGATCATGGCAACACCTCGGCCGCTTCCATCCCCTTGGCTTTGGACAACGCGGTTCGTGCCGGGCGCATCCAGCCTGGCCACAACCTGTTGCTCGAAGGCGTTGGGGGTGGCTTCACCTGGGGCGCGGTGCTGGTCAAGTTCTGATATCTGAAAGAGCCGACATGACGTCTTTTGCATTTGTATTTCCCGGGCAGGGCTCACAAGCCGTTGGCATGCTGGATGCCTGGGGTGATCATCCCGTTGTGCGTCAAACCATCCAGGAAGCCTCGGATGCGCTGGGCGAAGACCTGGGGCGACTGATCCACGAAGGTCCCAAGGAAAGCCTGGCGCTGACCACCAACACGCAGCCGGTGATGTTGCTGGCAGGGGTGGCAGCCTACCGCGCCTGGCGTGCCGAAGGTGGTGCTGTGCCTGCCGCCGTGGCCGGACACTCCCTGGGCGAATATTCTGCGCTGGTCGCTGCCGGTGTGCTGACCCTGGCCCAGGCCGTGCCGCTGGTGCGCTTGCGCGCGCAGGCCATGCAAGAAGCCGTGCCTGTCGGGCAAGGTGCCATGGCCGCCATCCTGGGCCTGGACGCTGCCCGTGTGGTGGAAGGCTGTGCACAGGCCACCGCCAGTTTCGGCGCGGGCAGTGCCGAAGTCGTGGAAGCAGTGAACTTCAACGACCCTGCGCAAACCGTCATTGCCGGCAGCAAGGCCGGTGTCGACAAAGCCTGTGAAGTGCTGAAAAGCCTGGGTGCCAAGCGTGCATTGCCTTTGCCTGTTTCAGCACCTTTTCACTCCAGTCTGATGAAGCCTGCCGCCGAGCGTTTGAAAGCCAGGCTGGCCGAGACCGCGCTGTCTGCGCCTCAGATCCCCGTGGTGAACAACATTGATGTGGCCGTGCAGACCGACGCGGATGCCATCCGCGATGCCCTGTACCGTCAGGCCTTCGGCCCCGTGCGTTGGGTCGAATGTGTGGCGGCCTTGAAGGCCCGGGGCGTGTCACTGCTGGTGGAGTGCGGCCCTGGCAAAGTGCTGTCAGGCATGGTCAAGCGCATCGATGCCGAATTGCAAAGCGCTGCCTTGTACGATCCGGCCACCCTGGCCGAAGTGAAAGCACTTTTATGAGCGATGTTTCTTTTGCAGGCCAGGTGGCCTTGGTGACCGGCGCCTCGCGCGGCATCGGTGCTGCGATTGCCCAGACGTTGGCACAGCAAGGCTTGAAAGTGATCGGTACCGCAACCAGTGACGAGGGTGCCGCAAGAATATCTGCTGCACTGGCCGCCTATCCCGGTTGTCGTGGTGCCAATCTGAATGTCAACGATGCGGTGGCGGCTGAAGCCCTGATCGATGCCATCACCGCTGAGCATGGTGGCCTGCATGTGCTGGTCAACAACGCGGGCATCACCCGTGACATGCTGGCCATGCGTCTGAAAGACGAAGACTGGGACGCGGTGCTGGACACCAACCTGAAAGCGGTTTTCCGCATGTCCCGCGCTGTCATTCGCCCCATGATGAAGCAGCGCTATGGCCGCATCATCAGCATCACCAGTGTGGTGGGCGCCTCTGGCAACCCTGGACAGGCCAACTATGCTGCTGCCAAAGCCGGTGTGGCGGGCATGACCCGCGCCCTGGCGCGCGAGCTTGGCAGCCGCAACATCACCGTCAATTGCGTGGCGCCCGGTTTCATTGAAACGGACATGACCGCCGCATTGCCTGAAGCGCAACACAAAGCCTTGTTGTCCCAGATTCCGCTGGGACAGCTGGGCAAACCCGCCGACATCGCCCATGCGGTGGCCTATCTTGCGAGCCCGAATGCGGCTTACGTGACCGGCCAGGAACTGCATGTCAATGGCGGCATGTTCATGTCGTGAAAGCGGCACAACAGAAATTTTCGAGCCGACCTGTCCGCCCGGCTAAAATGGTGGACTTCTAATCAACCCTCTGAGGGAACCATGAGCGATATCGAAGCACGCGTCAAAAAAATCATTGCCGAACAACTCGGTGTGGAAGAGTCACAAGTCACCAATGAAAAAGCCTTCGTGGCCGATCTGGGTGCCGACTCTCTGGACACCGTTGAATTGGTGATGGCCCTGGAAGACGAGTTCGGCATCGAGATCCCGGACGAAGACGCCGAGAAGATCACCACAGTGCAAAACGCCATCGATTACGCTTTGGCCCACCAGAAGTAAGCTGACTTTCGAAAGTTGACCGCATGAGCCGTCGTCGCGTTGTTGTGACCGGTCTGGGATGCGTGAGCCCCGTTGGCAACACGGCGGCTGATTCCTGGGCCCAGTTGTTGGCCGGCCAGTCCGGCATTGACAATCTCACCAAGTTCGATGCGTCGAACTTTGCCTGCAAATTTGCTGGCGAGGTGAAGGGGCTGGACCTGGATGCCTATATTCCGCCCAAAGAAGCGCGGGCCATGGACACCTTCATTCACTTCGGCATCGTGGCAGCGCTGCAAGCCGTTGCGGATTCAGGCTTGCCCACAGGCGAGGCTCTGGGGGAAGAAGAGGCCACACGCATCGGTTGCCTGATCGGCTCAGGCATCGGGGGCTTGCCCCTGATCGAATCCATGCATGACGAGTTGGCGGCACGCGGTCCTCGCCGTATTTCGCCGTTCTTCGTGCCGGCTTCGATCATCAACATGATCTCCGGCCACGTTTCCATGCGCCTGGGCTTCAAAGGCCCGAACCTGGCCGTGGTGACCGCATGTACCACTGGATTGCACAGCATTGGCGAAGCCGGTCGCATCATCGAGTACGGCGATGCCGATGTGATGGTGGCGGGCGGTTCCGAGGCCACCATCTCGCCCTTGGGGTTGGGTGGTTTTGCCGCCATGCGTGCGCTGTCCACGCGCAATGACGACCCCAAAACCGCTTCGCGTCCCTGGGACAAAGACCGTGATGGCTTTGTGCTGGGGGAGGGCGCTGGTGTCGTGGTGCTCGAAGAGTACGAACATGCCAAGGCGCGTGGCGCGCGCATCTATGCCGAACTCTCGGGTTACGGCATGAGTGCTGACGCAGGTCACATGACGGCGCCCAGCATGGACGGACCGCGCCGGGCCATGGTGAACGCTTTGCGCAATGCCGGTGTCAATGCCGATCAGGTGGATTTCCTGAACGCGCATGGCACCTCCACTCCGCTGGGCGATGTCAACGAGACCCATGCCATCAAGGCGGCGTTGGGCGATCACGCCAAGCGCATCGTGGTGAACTCGACCAAATCCATGACCGGCCACCTGTTGGGTGGTGCCGGTGGCATTGAAAGTGTGTTCACCATCTTGTCGATTTATCACCAGAAGAGCCCACCGACCATCAACATCTTCAACCAGGACCCTGAATGCGACCTGGACTACTGCGCCAATACGGCCCGTGACCTGAAGATCGATATCGCACTGAAGAACAACTTCGGGTTCGGTGGCACCAACGGATCCCTTGTTTTCAAGCGTATCTGAGGTGACAGCATGCGCAGCGCCCCATCGGTGACATACCCGGTGGGGCGTTTGCTTTTGGAGCGTGGGCTGACGCTGGTGCTGTCTGTGCTGGCCATGATCGCCACTGCCGTCATGCTTTTATCGCAACCCTGGGGCTGGGGACCGGCACTCACCCTGAGCAGCCTGCTCGTGGCAGGACTTTGTCATCGGCGCTGGCGCACAACCCAGGGTGGTGGCGTTTTGTCCTGGGATGGCAAAGAATGGTTTCTCGGCCGTGAAGCGGACAACCGCTCGGGCTGCATCAGCGTTGAATGGGATCTGCAGGGGTTCTTGCTTTTGCGGTTTGAGCCCACAACTTCTGCGATGCCCCGTGGTTCCTTCATGACCCGAGGGCAGTGGGTGTGGGTGGCGCGACAAGCCAACCCTGTGATGTGGGCGGATTTGCGGCGCGCTGTATATTGCCGCGTGTCCTGACAGGCTGTTAGAGGGAGAAAGTCATATGCGTTTCTGGAAACCGTTGCAATCAGGTTTGATCGCGGTCACGCTGAGCTTGGGTGTGATCACTGCCGTTGTTCCCTGGCACACGGCGCAAGCGCAGACCCGGACCTTGCCAGACTTCACCGATCTGGTGGAGCAAGTGGGGCCTTCCGTGGTCAACATTCGTACCGTTGAACGTGCTGTGGCGCGTTCCGGCGGCAACCCGGAATCGCCGGATGAGGAGATGCAGGAGTTGTTTCGCCGTTTCTTTGGCGTGCCCCTGCCCAGCCCGCCCAATGGCCAGCGCCAGCAGCGTCCCAACCGAGCGCCGCAGGAGGAAGAGCGTCCGCGTGGCGTGGGCTCGGGTTTCATCCTGACTGCTGACGGCTTCATCATGACCAACGCCCATGTGGTGGACGGGGCTGATCAGGTACTGGTGACATTGCCCGACAAGCGCGAATTCAAGGCCCGCATCGTGGGTGCCGACAAACGCACCGATGTGGCCGTGGTGAAGATTGAAGCAACCGGCCTGCCGTCGGTGCGCATTGGAGATGTCAGCCGGCTCAAGGTGGGCGAGTGGGTCATGGCGATTGGTTCACCCTTCGGATTGGAAAACAGCGTCACCGCCGGCATCGTCAGCGCCAAGCAGCGTGACACGGGCGACTATCTGCCCTTCATCCAGACCGACGTGGCCATCAACCCGGGCAACTCCGGCGGGCCTTTGATCAACATGCGCGGCGAGGTCGTGGGCATCAACAGCCAGATCTATTCCCGTTCGGGTGGTTTCATGGGCATCTCTTTCGCCATCCCGATTGACGAGGCCACGCGCATCAGCGATCAATTGCGCGCCACAGGCCGTGTCCAGCGCGGGCGCATTGGTGTGCAAATCGATCAGGTCAGCAAGGAGGTGGCGGAGTCGCTGGGCCTGAGCAAGGCGCAGGGTGCCCTGGTGCGCGCTGTCGAGCCCGGTGCGCCTGCCGACAAGGCAGGCATTGAGGCCGGCGACATCATCACGCGCTTTGATGGCAAGCTCATCGAGAAGTCGGCAGATCTGCCGCGCCTGGTGGGGAACATCAAGCCTGGCACGCGCAGTACCGTCACGGTGTGGCGCCGTGGGGTCGCCAAAGACCTCAGCATCACTGTGGGCGAGTTTGAGCAGGAGAAGGTGGCCGCCAAGACGGCGCCCGCAGAAAAGGAAAAGCCGGTGGTCTCCTCTGCGGGCCAGTTCCTGGGGCTCACGGTGAGCGATCTCAGCGAAACGCAAAAACGTGAACTCAAAATCAAGTCGGGTGTGCGTGTCGAGTCAGCAACCGAGGCGGCCGCACGTGCCGGACTGCGCGAAGGCGATGTCATCCTCGCCCTGGCCAACAATGAAATCATGGCAGTGAAAGACTACGACGCGCTGCTGGCCCGCCTGGACAAGTCCAAGCCCGTGACGGTGCTGGTGCGCCGTGGCGAATGGGCGCAATACGCCTTGATCCGTCCGGGTCGTTGAACGGACCTGTCCCTCAAACCCTTCTGAACTGGAGGGTTTTCAGGGGATTCTGGCGGGGTTGAAAAATATTTTTTCAATTTTTTTTCAATCTACCTAAGTCTGCACTCGCTAACTTTTTTAAATTTGTTACTACTGTTTCTGTATAGAATCAGGGGGCTGAGTGCTTGAATGCGATATATCGACAAAGACTCAATCCATCATGTGGGATGACATGACGGGCTCCACAGTTGTTCCACAGCGTGCCCACAAGTTGTCCCATGGATGCCCTTCCAGTCTTGTTGATAATTTGTTGATAACTTGGATGTTGTGGTCCTGCAACGCTGTGGTTTGGTGTCCTCAGGCACTGTACGCGCGGGGCTTTTTGCCTACAATGAAGTTCCAACTATCGCAGTTGCCATAGATTGTTGGTTCAGGGCGCGTCAGCAGTTG
>JACCDX011885535.1_pt1 | contig 73002 bp, 63 predicted proteins | sample 7449681 | NCBI WGS metagenome assembly JACCDX01 (sample SAMN15323450, study PRJNA562643) | freshwater metagenome | isolation source: river surface water | place: USA:Blue River Watershed | collected 2017-08-18 | reverse complement strand
TCGTCTGAAACAAAAATGTATGAACCATGAGATAATATGGTTTTTGCTTTTTCCCTGTTCAAATCAAGCCCTATGGTTATCTCAATCGAAACATCTATTTTGCTTGTTAACGCAGTTTTTATGAACTTTATTAAGCGCTGGATGGCCTTTCGGCATAATTTCTCCTAAAATTGATGATTAAAAATTATTCAACTGAAACAAAAACTTTAGCTGGATTTACATCAATTTGAGAATGGAGAAAGTATTAAAATTTGAGGCGCAGTGCAGACTCAAAATTTTCCAATTTTTGCCGAAATATTTTATCTGTTCTTAAGATAAAAACTCGTAATCAGTATAGCCTTTTTCGCCCCCGCCATAAAAGGTTGCGCGGTCATATTTATTTAAATTTTTACCCTCTTTTACTCTTCTAACTAAATCAGGATTTGAGATGTAAAGGCGACCAAATGCAACCGCATCAACAAGACCAGATTCAACCGCTTGTTTGGCGGTTTCTGGCTGATAGCCACCAGCAGAAATTAAAACTCCACTAAAAGATTTTCGGAAAAGTTTAGCCGTTTCAACCGCTTCTACATCAATTTTATCATCACCACCAGCACTTGTAGCTCTTGGCTCAATCAAGTGAACATAAGCAATTTTTCGCTGCTCTATTTCTTGTAAAACATGAGTAAACAAAGCTACAGGATTCGAATCTTTCATGTCGTTAAAAGTCCCATAAGGTGAAAGACGAACACCAACGCGGCCAGCGCCCCAAACCGAAATTGTCGCATCAACAACTTCTAATAATAATCTGGCACGATTTGCAATCGAACCACCGTAATTGTCGGTTCTAGCATTCGAGCCGTCTTGAAGGAATTGATCTAATAAATATCCGTTAGCGCCGTGAACTTCAACGCCATCAAAATTGGCTTCTTTGGCATTTTTTGCGGCCTGTTTGAATTGTTCAACTATGCCAGAAATTTCTGCCGTTTCAAGTGCGCGCGGCGTTTCAAAATCAACCGGTTGCCAATCTTTTGAGTAAGTTCCGCCGCTTGGTTTTATTGCTGAAGGAGCAACTGGTAAGGCTTCGTTTGGTTGATGCGATTTATGTGAAATTCGGCCAACATGCCATAATTGAAGAAATATTTTTCCACCTTCTTGATGAACCGCTTTCGTTATTAATTTCCAACCAGCAATTTGTTCAGCGCTATGAATTCCTGGAGTTGCTGGGTATCCTTGGCCTTGTTGTGAAACTTGCGATGCTTCGGAAATAATCAAGCCAGCAGTCGCTCTTTGAGCGTAATATTTAGCATTTAATTCTTGCAAAATATTGCCCGGCTGCGCGCTTCTCATGCGGGTTAATGGAGCCATTACAAAGCGATTATTTAAAGTTAAATCGCCGATTTTTAGAGGGTCAAAAATTGTTTTCATGAGAAATAAATTTAGTTAATTTGAGATTGATAAATTATTAAAAAATGAATCGATTCAAACAGTAATCAAAAAATAAAAACTTAATTAGAATCGAGAAATTCGATCAGAAAAATTAATTCAGATCATTGCGCCACCTAATTTAAATAACAAAAAATTCCTCAAGCTAATTTATCATATCAATTTTTAGTAAAATTAAAAACTTTCAGATTCTTAAAATTGACATTGAGGATTCGGTAAATAAATTGCGCGCGCATTTTTTGCCGCCAATTCCCTCTTAAATCTCAATAAAATATGGATCAAATTTCTTCCCAACTTTTGGAATTATTGCTGACTTTAATTTTACCAACTTTTGGCTGGATTCTGGTTATAATATTGCCTTTGCTTGGCGCCGTTGCCTACTTAACTCTTATGGAGCGCAAAGTTATTGCTGCAATGCAATTACGCAAAGGGCCAAATGTTGTTGGTCCATTTGGCTTGCTACAACCTTTGGCTGACGGTTTAAAATTAATGCTAAAAGAAGTTGTGCTACCAAGTCAGGCTAATAAATTTTTATTCTTACTGGCTCCAGTCATTACATTTGTTTTGGCTTTGATTGGTTGGGCCGTTATCCCATTTTCTGAAACTTTTACGATCGCTAATATTAATATTGGCGTTACTTACCTTTTAGCCACATCTTCTTTAGGAGTTTACGGAATTATAATTTCCGGCTGGGCAAGTAATTCAAAATATGCTTTCCTTGGCGCCATTCGCTCTTCAGCACAAATGATTTCCTATGAAGTTTCTATTGGTTTAATTATTATCTCTGTAGTTCTTTGCGCTGGATCGCTAAATCTTTCTGAAATCGTTCTGTCGCAAAAAAACGGTTGGTATATTCTGCCAATGTTTCCAATGTTTATCTTATTTTTTGTTTCAGCTTTGGCCGAAACAAATAGATTGCCATTTGATCTTCCAGAAGCTGAATCTGAGCTAGTCGCCGGCTATAATGTTGAATATAGCTCAATGCCATTTTCTATGTTTTTTCTTGGCGAATATGCGAATATGATTTTAATTTCAGCCTTCGCCTCAATTTTGTTTCTTGGTGGTTGGTTGCCTATTTGTGATAATGATCTTTGTAACGCCATCCCATCTCCGATTTGGCTTATCGCTAAAATATTTATTTTATTATTCTGCTTTATTTGGGTTCGTGCCACTTTGCCTCGATATCGTTACGATCAACTCATGAGGCTTGGTTGGAAAGTATTTTTACCATTTTCTTTGTTGTGGGTTGTTGGAACAGCCGCTTATATAGTTTATTTGAAATAAATTTTGCATTAACATGAATCTTTTTAGAAGAATTTACGCCTTTTTTTTGCGTGAAATATTTTTTGGCCACTTCCTAACCTTAAAATATTTTTTTAAGAAAAAAGTAACTATAAATTATCCTTACGAAAAAGGACCTCTAAGTCCTAGATTTCGTGGCGAACATGCTTTACGCCGCTATCCAAATGGAGAAGAAAGATGTATAGCTTGTAAACTTTGTGAAGCTGTTTGCCCAGCTCAAGCTATTACAATTGAAGCAGAAGAAAGGGAAGATGGTAGTCGTCGCACCACTAAATACGATATTGATATGACTAAATGCATTTATTGCGGACTATGCCAAGAGGCATGTCCAGTTGATGCAATTGTTGAGAGTCCTAATTTTGAATTTGCTACCGAAACTCGCGAAGAGCTTTATTACAACAAAGAAAAGCTTTTAGCTAACGGTGATCGTTACGAATATATGTTGCGCCAAAATATTGAAGCTGACGCAAAACACAGATAATTTTGAAAATTTTTTACTAAAATGAATTTAACACTCGCCTTATTTTATCTTTTTTCTGCAGTTTTAGTTGGATCATCTCTTGCGGTCGTAAGCGCAAGAAATATGGTTCACGCTGTAATGTTTTTAATTTTATGCTTCGTTAATACGGCTGCTATTTTTATACTTTTAGGTGCTGAGTTTTTAGCGATTTTACTAATTGTTGTTTATGTTGGCGCGATAGCGGTTTTATTTCTTTTTGTTGTGATGATGTTGAATGTTGATTTTGGCAAATTGCGTCAACAGGTAAATCGGAATTTACCAATATTAATTCTGCTTTCTGTAGTAATGTTATGTGAAATTATTCTGATAACAAAATTTTCAGAGGTAAAATTTTATGATGTTAAAACAGCATTCCCAACTCCGAATAACATTAATAACACGCAAGCTATTGGAAATGTTCTTTATACAAATTTTATTTTACCATTTCAACTAAGTGGTTGCGTTCTTTTTGTAGCAATGATTGGTGCGATAGCTTTAACTCTTAGGGAAAACAAAAGATTCATCAAAAAGCAAAATATTTTTAATCAAACAATGCGCAATAAATCTAATTCGCTTGAGATTATCAAGGTAAGATCTGGCGAAGGAATAGATTGCTAAATAAAACAAATTTATGAACGGTTTAGACATCAATTATTTTATCATTTTATCAGCAATAATTTTTTCAATTGGCGTTGGTGGAATTTTTACGAATCGCAAAAATGTTATTGCGATCCTTATGTCCATTGAGCTGATGTTGCTTTCGGTAAATATTAATTTTGTAGCTTTTTCTGCTCATTTAAATGATTTATTGGGTCAGGTTTTTGCGATATTTATTTTAACAGTCGCCGGAGCTGAAGCGGCAATTGGATTAGCTATATTGGTTATTTATTTTAGTAATCAAAAAGATATTCAGATAGAAAATATTTCCTCAATGAAAGGTTAGATGAATATTTTTGCGAGTTTAACATTTGTAATTTTTGCAATTTTTTCTCAAAGCATATTCGCCCAGGATATAAAAAATTGCATTCTTACCGATGATTATCGTGAAAAAATTCTGCAAGATTTAGTGCTAGATTCTAATGTTATAAAGAACCTACCACAGTGTTATAAGTTAGATCGCGCACTTATACTCAAATCAATTTTAGTTGATGCTTCGCAGCTTGATAATGCTGATAATGTTTTAAAGGAAGATGAAGGTTTTATCAGAAGATTAATGAGGATAAATCCCGATGTTTTGCAATACGCCTCCCCGAAACTCTTAAGTGATGAAAATTTCATGGAAAGTGCGACTTATATAAGTCGCGATTCATTAAAACATGCCAATCCAGCCCTTTTAAATAACCATCTTTTTATTAAAAAGATGATAAAAACTGATTCAAGAAATTACATATTCGCCTCAGAAAGACTGAAATCAATTCCGGAATTTGCAAAAGCTGCATTTGAGGATGATGGAATGCTACTTTTATACGCTCCAGAGTCGGTTAAGCGCAACAAAGAGTTAGTTAAAATCGCTTTTTTATCGAATAATTTAGCAATTCAATATGCGGCAAGTGAATTAAAAGATTTGCCTGATTTTAAGATGATAAAAAAAGAAAGGTCAGATTTAAAAATAGATGATTTAGCTTATTTTGTTCGTAAGAATTATATTTCGGCACAAAATGAATTAAGATCTTATAAAAAAATCGATAATAAGGCTAAATTTTTTGCAAAAAATATTTTATTAGAGCGTAATTATATAACCAAATGGCAGTATTTGGACAAAAAGAAATCTCTAAAAAAAATCGACTCAGAGTTTGGTTTAATTTCTGCCAAGAGTAGGAATTATGATGTTGATTGGAGAAGTGATTTAAAAAAATATCCTGACCTAATAACAAAGATTGAGCGCTTCTTTGGTCGTCACAAAATTGATCCAAATACCATAAATCAACTATCACTAACATATCTTTGGAAGGTTAAAAGCGATCCCTTAACTTTAGCATTTAATCTTTATCTACTTCGCGATAATTCTGATTACGATTTAGGTTCCACATTTTGCAATATTTCTTCTTTAACAGCAGTTACTCAAAAGGTTAATAATAAGTGGGAAATGACAGTTATTGAGGTTATATTTGATAGCGAAACTGAGGTAAAAATTAACTATCCAAATGGCCATAAAAAATATATTTTATGGGATCTTTATAAATCTTCACAATCTGATAAAAATCCAAAAATACTTTTTAAAGTTGAGGATAATTTTGAGGAATATTTTGAAATATTTTATGAAGAGAATAAAGGAAAATATGATTTGCTTTGTAGAGTAAAGGCTTCAGAAAATTAATTTTTTAAAGAGCCTTTTTTGCTTTTTTTATAAGCTAATTCTTACAAAAAACTGAAAAAAAAATTGACAATTTTTTTTACTAAATGTGTCTTGTCAGGAAGTTAACAAGATGATCTGTTTAAAAAATTAAATTACTCAAAAATATGAAAAACAAACACAAAAGCAAAGGTCTGCGCGCCTTTTCTTTGATTGAAATATCAATTGTTGTCCTGATTGTTGGAATTTTGATCGCTGGTATTACACAAAGCAGTAGGCTTATTTCTTTAGCTAGAATAAATACAGCAAAATCATTAACTCAAGGATCTCCGGCTTCTTCAATACCAAATATGTCAGTGTGGTTTGAATCAGCATCTGATTCCGTTTTTGATAATTCAAACATAGAAGATGGCGATAAAGTAAAGGCTTGGAATGATATCAATCCTCAAGCTTCAACAAAAGCAAATCTTGATGCAGATTCAAGCAATAAACCAATTTACAAAACTGATATTATAAATGGATTACCTGCTATTTGCTTCAATGATACTGCTTTATGCGGCAACGATACTGGATCATCTAATTTTTTAAAATCACAAAATTTTCCATCTATTATTAGCGGAAGTGCTACTGTTTTTGTAGTTTTAAGACTTCCATCAACTTTATCCGATGGCGCTATTTTTGGGAAATTAACAAGCTCAACCAAGACTAATCCGAATGTAAAAATGAGCGTAAAAAGCGATGGACTTTTTTCTTATCATGACAAGGAAGGTCAATATAGCGGCTCCGAAGCCCTAAAAGCTAGCAACAATTATGTTTTATCTGTCGTTTACAACAAAAATTCAACTTCTACCAGTGACAATACAAATGATGGAGTTGCATTTTTCCAAAATGGTGATGCTAAGGGAAAGTTAGATACCACATCCGAACCGAACATTGGTGCTGATGGTGAGTTATTTGTTGGTCAAGATGGCGCTGGTTCTTCTTATTACAAGGGTTATATAGGGGAGCTTATAGTTTATGATAGAGCTCTTAAAAAAGAAGAAAGACAATCTGTTGAGTCTTACTTAGGAAGAAAGTGGGGCATTAAAATGGTGACTGCTTCATATTAAGATCATTCAAACAAGTACTGATTAAAAAACCTCAAATCTCTTCGGAGATTTGAGGTTTTTTTGTGGCTAATTTATAATTTTATTAATTTCAAACTAAGCAATTTTCTCGAAAACTAAAATGACCTTCTTTGGATATTATTAAATGATCTAATATTTTTATTTCTAATTTTTGCAAAATTTCAGAAATATTATTTGTTGTTACAATATCTTGTTTGGATGGTTGCAAATTTCCACTTGGATGATTGTGTATTAGTACAACTGAGCTTGCGCAAAGTGATAAAGCCTTTTTAGTGATTAATTTGGGGTTAATTGTAACCGAATCATTTTCATAAAATGAATGAAAGTCCTCATCTAAAAGTTGATGCTTTTTATCAAAAAATAAAACGCAGAAAGCTTCATATTTCAAATCTTTAAACAGGTAAGAAGCGTAATTAATCAAATCCTGCCAGTTATTTATTAACACTTTATTTTTAAGAGTTTTTTGCAAAACTCGGCGAATAATTTGCGAAACTAACTTTATTTGAACTATTGCGGCGTCACCAATTCCCTCAATATTTTGCAAAGTTTCTAGATCAGAATTTATAACAGATGAAATATCGCCAAATTTGTTTATTAGTTTTTTAGCCGTTGCCTTGGTGTCTTGTCTTGAATTTGAAGCAAAAAGTAAAATTTCCAACAGCTCATAATCGTGCAATTCTGATCCTAAAGATTTTAAGAATTTTTCCCTAACTCGAGATCTGTGACCATAGTTATTTTTTTGATTTGAGTCTTTTTTCATAAATGTGTGGCGTGATTTTATCGGTAGCGAAGTTTTTAACTCCTATATTTGCCAAATTTTTTATTATTTTGATGTCATTAACGGTCCAAGCAAAAAGTTCGATTTCTGATAAAATTTTTATCAAAGTTTTGTCAATTAATTCGTGATTAATCGAAAGAAATTTTATTTTGTTTTTTCTTAGAAATGTCCCCAATTTATTAATCTCGTCTCGGTCTTTTAAGTTTTCACACACGGCAACAAAATTTACCTCTTCGCCAAAAATTTTTCTAATTTTTAGCATAATTTTTTCGGATTTTTGATAATCTGTAATAAATGGCGCAAAATATATTTTTGATAAGTCAATTTTTTTCTCATCAATTACTTTTTGTGTTTCGATTAAGGCTTCAGCTATATTTTTTTCGTCAAGATTTTTGAAATCTAACCAATAGTTCAATTGATTCCCAAATTTAAAATAATCTTTTAATTGAGGCGCCATTTTAAGAGTAATTTGATTTGGAGAGTCGTGACTTAAAATTAATTTTTTTTCTGAGAACCAAATATCAAACTCAATCGCAGAAAAGCCTTTTAAAAAAGCTGATTCTAGACTTTTTATCGAATTTTCAGGACTTCTTTTTGTTACAAAACCGCGATGAGAGAAAAGTTTAATCATATATGAAAAATCAATTTATTATCGTTGAAACAACCGTTCAAAATTCTTCTGAGGCCAATAAAATTGCCGAATTATTGCTTAAACAAAAAATTGCAGCTTGCATTCAATTTATTAAGATTAATTCGACTTATTTTTGGCAAGGTAAAATTGAAAATAACGAAGAGGTTTTATTGCGAATAAAATCTGTAAAAAAGCATTTTGAAGAAATCAAAAATTCTATTATTTCGCATCATAATTATGACTTGCCAGAAGTCATTTTGATCGAGACAAATCAAGGCTCAAAGCCTTATTTTGACTGGATTGAATCAAATGTGAAAAATGAGAAATAAAACTGGCATTATAAGTTGCCAACCTCTAATTAAATTTTTGATTTTTTATCACCAAAAGTTAATCAAAACCAGTTAACCAAAAATCAACAACCCAAAAAAACACCACAAAAACACCAAGAACTTTTCGGTAAGTTCAAATTTATTAAGATTAACCGTCTATTTAGCAGATTTTTTCTAAGTTTTTTGAATTCAAATTTCATGAAATTTTCATTTAAAGCATCTCCTCTGCATCAAGCTGTAAGCGCTTAGAAAAAACTGTTTCTTAGGCAAAATTTAAGAAACAATGACAAAAACTATTATAATTGACGCGGCTCATCGCGAAGAAACGCGCGTTGCGGTTCTTGAGAATGGCATTTTGCAAGATTTTGATCGGGAAGCGATTGCGATAAAGCAAATCAAAGGAAATATTTACCTTTCAAAAGTTACAAGAGTTGAACCTTCTTTACAGGCTGCTTTTGTTGACTATGGTTCAGATCGCCATGGTTTTTTACCATTTGCTGATATTCATCCAGATTATTACCAAATTCCAGAAAGCGAAAAGCAAAAATTGGGCGAAGTTGGCGTAAATTCTCAGCGACAAGAAGATGAAGATGGTTTGGCGCAATCTTCAAAATCGCATGAAAATGAAGATCGCTCGGAAGATGAATCTAGTGAAGCGATCACAACTGGCTCTTATTCTGTAGAAGATGAAACTGCTGGTTATCGCGGCAATATTCACAATGTTTATCGTCGTTATAACATTCAGGATGTTATCAAGCCTGGTCAGCTCATTTTAGTGCAATGCGCTAAAGAAGAGCGCGGAAATAAAGGTGCATCAATGACAACCTATATTTCAATTGCTGGAAAATATTGCGTTTTGATGGCCAATACTCCCAATAAAGGAGGGGTTTCTAAGAAGGTTGATAATTTTCGTGATCGCAAAATTTTGCGCTCAATTCTTAATGATTTAAATATTGCAATTGATCGCTCAGTCATCATCAGAACTGCTGGCGTTGGTAAAAAGCCAGAAGAGATAAAGCGTGATTGCGATTACTTAGGCAGGTTATGGGATAGCATTCAAGAGGCGGCAAAAACTTCCAAAGCCCCATCATTTATTCATGCCGAAGATGATGTTATTAAAAGATGTATTCGTGATGTATATAATGAGCAAGTTTCCGAAGTTATAGTTGAGGGCCAAGAAGCTTTTGATGCTGTAACTAGCTTTATTCGCCTTACAATGTCTAGCGCAAGCCAGAATGTTAAATTTCATGACGAGCGCGTTCCAGTTTTTAATAAATATCGCGTTGAGCAACAAATCGCCGCACTTTACGAAAAACAAATAAACTTACCTTCTGGAGGTTCAATTGTAATAGATCACACAGAAGCTTTGGTGGCAATTGATGTAAATTCTGGCAGAGCCACAAAAGAAAGTGGTGTAGAAGAAACGGCTTTTAATACAAATCTTGAGGCAGCAAAGGAAATTGCAAAACAACTTAGAATACGCGATTTAGCTGGCTTGGTTGTTATCGATTTTATCGATATGTATGACCAAAAAAATCGTCGCAATGTTGAAAGAGCTTTGCGAGATGAACTTCAAAATGATAGAGCCAGAATTCAACTTGGCAGAATCAGTGTTTTTGGTTTATTGGAAATGTCGCGCCAAAGACTCGGTTCAAGCTTCTTTGAAACAATAACAGAGCCTTGCAAACATTGTAGTGGAACGGGATATGTTCGTTCGGTCGAGATTCTTGCGGTAAGTATTTTGCGCTCAATTCGCCATTCCTGTGCCGATAAACAAGCTGGCGTAATTTATATTTACACAAATCCAGAAACTATTGCTTACATGATGAATTTCAAAAAAGCTGAAATTCTAGCGACTGAAAAAAACTATGAAGTTCATATTTTTATGCATCCTAGCGATGATGTTGGTAATCAAGGCTTTACAATTAAAAAGCGCAAAGCCTTGTCGGATGAAGAAAGAAGGGAAATAGAGATGCAAGTTAAGACAGGTAAAGTAAATCAGCTTGGCTTAGAAAAAAGTTATATGGATGGATATTTTCAAGAAAATGATTCTGCGCAAGAAGATAATCGGGCTAATCAAGAAAATAGAAGGAATCGTCACGAAAAATTCAAAAAACGAAATCGTAACAAAAGGCGTCACAATCAAAACCAAGAAAGCCAAAAATCTTTTATCAAATCAGTTTTTTCTGGCATTTTTGGTAAAAAATAAATTCTTTGATTTACTTTCGCTGTCATTAAAATTTACTAAAATATCCAATAAGTTTTTCTGAAAATCAGAAGGCTTATTGGATATTTTATTATTCAGCAAAATTAAAACGTCCGTCAAATCATTATTTACAAAGGCGCAGCTCATAAATTTGCTCTTGCAAGATTTAGCTATTTTGGCCTTACATTTTCCATAAATTAAAATTTTCTTATGCCATCATTTGATCAAAAAGGTGTTGTTTTGGATAATGGAATTGAATTGCCAGAATTTTTATTCTTTTTTGATTCTAAAAAATCAAAAAACATTTCGCCCGCTGCCACTTTTAATCCAGCCTCCGCCCTTGAAGGCAAAGCTTTTGAAAATATCTCCTCACCTTCCAATAAAGCGATTAAGAAAAGCTTAATAATCACTAAATCATTCTTTTTCCCATTTAAACTAGAGAACTCAGTTCCAATAATTACCAAGTTAAAATCTTTGGGTTTTGAGATATTTTTATGCTGCAATGAAGGTGAAGAAAAAAAGTTACAAAAAATTGAAGATCTACAAGGCAGCGAGAAGAGCAAAGAATTCCTAGTTAATAACTTAAAAAAGTTAACCAATTTTGATGAGAAAAACGATTTTTCTTTGGCAAAAAAACTAAATATTTCTCGCGATAAAACAGCGGTAATTAATTATCAGAAAAAAAGCCAAATAGTTGATTTTCTAACAAAAAGTAACGGTTGCGAAAATGGTTTGCTCGGCAATCACTTAGGAATGGTTTATGAATCTTGCTTAAAAGAAGAGGAATGGCAATTTATAGATGAAAAAACAAAGATACAGAGGATTGGTCTGACTGCTGATGATTGGGACTTTATAAATAAATATGATAATGCTGAGGAATTGCAAAAAATTTTACGATCTTTGCCCAAAGAGCAAGCTGCAAAAATTATCGATCCTCAAAAAAATGATATTTCGAATATAAGTCAATTAGGTATTTTTTTACAATTTGCCACACCCACTTTAGCCGAAGAAGCTCTGGATGAAAAGATTAGTTTAATTCAGGAGCAAGGAGACCTGTTGCAAATATTGTCTTTGTTAAAAAATTCACCCGATGTGGCTGAGAAAATTTACAAAAAAAAGAGTGGGTTACTTGATTGCAATGATGAGAGTTATGAATATGATCTCGCAAGACTTGCACGCGATCTAAAATTTATTGGCAATTTTTCGCTTTTAGCAAAGCAACTGATTGATAAAGAGAAAAATTCAATTAAGTCAAAGATAATTTTATATAAATACTTAGACCTTGTAAAAACTTTACCAGATTTAGCAAGAGAGCTTCTTGATAAAAAGAAAGATTTAATTACGGAGCAATTTTATTTAGCAGAATACTTAGACACTCTAGAGAATTTTCCAGATTTAGCAAAAAAGCTTCTTAATGAAAAGAAAGATTTAATTACGGATCTAAGTTATTTAGTAGAATGTTTAAAAGCTCTAAAGAATTTTCCAGATTTAGTAGAAAAGCTTCTTGATGAAAAGAAAGATTTAATTACGAATCAATATTATTTAGAAAAACTCTTAAAAGCTCTAGAGAATTTTCCAGATTTAGCAGAAAAGCTTCTTAATGAAAAGAAAGATTTAATTACGGATCCAAATTATTTACCAGAATGTTTAAAAGCTCTAAAGAATTTTCCAGATTTAGCAGAAAAGCTTCTTAATGAAAAGAAAGATTTAATTACGGATAAATATTATTTAGTAGAATGTTTAAAAGCTCTAAAGAGTTCGCCAGATATTGCAAAAAAACTTTTTGAAGAAAAATCAAGTCTTCTAAATAATCATGAGAAATCTGTTCTTTTAGAGAAAAAAATCTATATTTCCGATGATTTGATAAATGAATATAGCAGTGAATTAAAGTGCGAAGCTGATGATATATCGAAAATTAAGAAAAAATTTATAGAAAAAACAGAAGATAATTTAATTGAAAAAACTCGACCTCATTATGTTTATATAGAAGATGATTTTGATGATTTTTTGAACAAATTTTCTTCAATAGATGATTCGAAAAATTTTTTATCTGAAACAAGTGTAGTTGAGATTGGAATTGCAGCAAAGCTAGAAGAAAATAAAGTTAATGAAATTGCAGAATGGTTAAAAAGCCTGCCAAATCTTTGTTTGTTGGTTATTTCGGATGAGGCAATTGCAGAAAAAATTGCAAGCCAATTACCAAATTTGGAAATTGAGGTAAAAAATAATAAAACGGTAAATCGAAGTAATTTTACCTCTCGTCTCTCGAATTTTGATGATTCAAAAAAGATTCAGCTAATCAAAGACTCATCCACAAATACAAATAAAAATCTAATTAAAAATTCACAGGATAATAAAAAATACTCATCCACAAATACAAATAAAAATCCAATTGAAACTGTCTCTTATAATCAACATTCTGGTGACGCAATTAATATTGCAAATCAATTACCAAATTTGGAAATTAAGGTAAAAAATAATAAAACGGTAAATCAAAGTAATTTTACCTCTCATCTCTCGAATTTTGATGATTCAAAAAAGATTCAGCTAATCAAAGACTCATCCACAAATACAAATAAAAATCTAATTAAAAATTCACAGGATAATAAAACTGTCTCTTATGACTCACATTGTGGTGCCGCAATTAATTGTGATAACCCTCCACACATAAGAACAGAGCAAGTTACTTATGCTAATATTGAAAAAAATTTTGATGGCAAATGTAATTTTGATGAGAGTTTTTTAAATGCCGCTAAAACTATAGAAGTAAAAAAAGAAGAAATTTCTTCAACTAAGTTACGGGAACTAAAAAGTCAGCAAGGCGATCATAATTATTATCTCATGGAGGCAAAAATACCTAATAATGAAGGGTATTATAGATTATTGTCTGTTATTGATGGAGAAGAAATTGAGTCCATTGAAGTAGAAAATGGCGCTAACATAGAAATTAAAAAAGGTGAAGATGGTTTTTTTTATGTTAAGAATTTAAGTAAAGTAAACAAACCTCTTAATATTTCTTATATTTTAAAAGTTAAAAAAGAGCTTTTGAACATCAATGATATTTGCAATATTGATGATGAAGAATTGGAGCCGAATAGCTCGGATGCAAATAGCGTTGAAGATAGCGATATTTTAAAAATTTTAAAAAAAGTTGTTTCTGATTATAGAGATGAAGGAGAAGGAAAATCTCAATTTCCAAAATCACTGCCAAATATATCGCAACTTAACGAATTAGAAGATTGTTACAAAGAAAGAGAGCATGACCAATGGCTTAAAAAAATTTTTGCAGAAAAAGCTGGGGAATGTCGTCATAACGTTGTGGCTATTTATGGTACCGCTTATCAAGCGGTATTAGAAGAGTATAAAAAGAAAAATTCTCAAATTGACGAAAAAGAGATTATAGCAAAAGCCAAAAGAGATTTTCAGAGAAATATTCGTGCAACAAATGTTGATGATAATCACATTTTGCTTGAGGTTAGGAAAGATAATAAATGGATTAAGCTAGAGCCAACAGGCAAATATCGTGAATCAGGAAGGGATATGGTGGCTGAAGCGGAGGAGATCAAAATTGCGCTGAATGGTTCTAATGATATTGCGGGTTCTGTTGCCAATAATATAGCTAGTTCTGTTGCCAATATTGATTCAGATAAAATGCTAAGAGTTTTGAATGAAATTGAAACTCCTCAAGAATTTTTTGAAGAAGATTCTATAAAACAAAAAATAGCGGAATTTGGTCAAAATGGTAATGGCTTAATCATATCTGATGACATTGACGGACATGCTAATTTTTTGCTTAATCAAGCAAATCAAAATCGTAGAAAAGTTTTTTATATTAGCGGTCCAGACAAAATTGATTTAAATCGTACCAATCTTATCATTGAAGGCGATAAACCAATTTTAACTGAAAATGGTTTGTTATCGAGTTTCTTGGCTGATGCAAAAGGTGATGATCATCCTTTGTTAATAATAAATTGGCAGGCCTTTAGTAATAAAGAGAAGTTGGCTCTTAACACTATTATCGATAGCACAAGAACAATTGGTGGTGTTAAAATTGACAATTCAATTCAGGTTATTGGCTTATCGAAAAAGCTTTCGCAGGATTCTTCTTTTACTTCAAGGCACAATTGGAGCCTGAAATCTGCGGTTAAATTCAACAAATCCAAAAAAAGAGAAATAAGCGATTCTATCGATATTGATTTGCAAGGCTTTCCAAATTGGCGCAGAGAACTTTTTGGTAAAATTATTCAGCAAAATGACGAGATGGTTTGGCAAAAAAGTCATTTTGTTGAAGAGATTGAAAGAGCTTCAAACAAAGGCTTATCAGTTAATTTTCACTTAACAAACTTATCAAAAGAAGCGATTCAAGAATTTGAGCGTGAATTTGAAGAAGCAAAAGCGAGGGGAAAGTTTATCTATCAAGGCCATGAAATTAGCTTACCCGAAGAAATTAATATTACTTTTAGTAAAAAAACTTTTGATTTTACGAAATTTAATGATTCGTCAAAAATATCCGTTTCAAATGATGTTACTTTTGATCGCCTTCCACAAGGTTTTACATTAGTTAATTCTAATATTTTTGATCTAGTTTTATCGAACAAAGAAATTAATGATGGCAAATATGCGGAAAAAGTTGGCTTGATTGGCGAATGCGCTCAAAAATCAGAAGAAGAAAGGGTTCTTAAATTATTTATTTCCTCAAATTTATCAGAAAGTCAGTGGTATTGCCTATTTAATGAAGCTCAAAAAAATTCAGTTAAATTAGAAATTGCTAATGCACCAAATGTAAAAATTCCCAATTTAGTTGTAGCGCAACAAACTTCCATTGAAGGGCTAAAAGATAATTCAAATTCGTTAATTAGTAAAATTTATATCAGCAATAATGCCGATAAAAAAACGGAAGAATTAGTAAATGAAAATAACAATTTGATTGTCGTGAATGTTGAGGATTTTAGCTATCAAGATTTGATTGAAAAAATCACTTTCGATAAGACCGAAAGCGGTTTTAAAAATTTTCAAAAGATAGAAAGTGAATTTTTAACGCGATTAAAATCTGGTCAAAAAATAATTCTTAAAGGACAGTTTTCTTCTGAATTTTTGCAAATGATTGAGCCAATTTTGACCTGTCAAGACCCTGAATTTACTGAAGCGGGCAAAAATCTAATTTTAGTTATTGAAGATAAAGAATGCTCAAAAGATGCAGCTTATGAACCTCTACAATGGTTAAACAAAAATTGCTACGAAGTTACAAAATACTCAATTGAAGAGGGTAAAAATACTCAATTTAAACGAGAGGAAGTTGCAAAAGACGAAGGCGATCAACTTGATGATAGCAAAGAAAAGTCTGAAAAATTCATTCAAGATAGAAAAAAATTACTTTTAGATTCTTTAGAACATTACCCAATGACGCGCTTGATTGGTCATAGTGGGGTTGGAAAAAGCGGATTATTGAGGCATTTGGAAGAAGATAATGCACAAGAAACAAAAATTTATCGCGAATTAAATAATTTTGAAAAATGGGCAACTTCAGAGTCTGATAAGACCAAAATTCTTTTTATTGATGAGTCAAATATTGAAGATTTGCATTTTACCATGTTTTCTCCATTGAAAAGTGGCACTCAAGAAAGTGGCGCTCAAGAAAAAGTAAAATTATTGTATGGTGGAAAATTTTATGACTTAGATCCGAAAAAGCATAAAGTGGTTTTTGCACAAAATCCAAATGATTATGGTGGTGGTAGAAATGAGCAAAAATTATTTGAAGATGGTCTAATTCCGGCGATTTATTTAGAAGATTTCCCAGCTAGCTATATTTATGAAAAGATTCTCAAGGAAGCGATTTACGAAAAATTAAGCGATCAAGTAAAAGATAAAATTAAGGAAGATGATTTTAAAAAAATTTGTCGGCCATTAATTAGCAAATATCAAGAAGCCAATTCAAAGCAAAAATCCAACGATCAAGAAGCAAACGAGGAGACGGCTAGAGAGTTACAAGAAAAGGTTTTATTGCATATTTATGAAAAAATTAACACCACAACAAATATCGAACTTTCTTCTAAAAATTTTATTTCCACCGAAGCAACACAAGAAGTTGAGAAAGCTTTAATTGATTCCTTAAAAATAAGAAAATTTCAAAAATTAGGCGACTTTCCAAGTAAAGCAGTTGGGTTGAACGGAGTTTTGCTCGAAGGTGGATCAGGAGTTGGAAAAAGTGAACTGATTGCAGCGGTTTTTGATTCGTTAAAAATAACCGAAAGAAGCGTTGATGATATTGAAGAAATCTCAGAATCAAAAAATCATTATTTCTATAAAATTGACGCAAGCTTACCAATTGAGCAAAAACAGAAAATTATCACTAAAGCTTTCGAAGAGGGAAATATTGTTTGGATTGATGAGATTAACAGTTGTATTGATGATGGTTTGGAGAAAATTCTCAATTCAGCTTTAACTGGACAGCATCCAGAAGGAAAGGCTATTGAGGCTAAATCGGGATTTATGTTGGTTTCTAGTGTTAATTCGGCTTACTTAGAAGGAAGGTCAACCATTAGCCCAGCTTTGAGACATAGAACTATTCAGCCGCAGGTGAAAAAATTACAAGATTATTCTGAGGAAGATTTAGCAAAAATTGTTAACCACTGGCTTGCGCAAGAAGAGGAATATTCAGTAAGTTTTGTTAGTGAAAATAATCGTGAAAATGTTGCAAATAATATCGCTAAAAATTTTACAAAATTATTAAAAACCGAAGAAGGAAAAGACCTTAATTTACGAACATTACGCAGCCGATTAGATAAACTGGTTGAACTTTATTGTGAAAAAAAGATTGATGATGAAATGAGATCCTGCGATGATATATCAAGCATTACTTCCGAAAACAATTTACAAAATCAAGACTTAGAAAAGATAAATGAAGTTGGAGAGGGAGAGCTCATTACAATTGAAACCACACCAGGAAACTCACCTATTGCTGTAGATGTTATAAAATTCGATCCATCACTAACAAAGAGCGCAGAAGAAAATATTTGGGCAACTAAGGCAAATGAATCGGAAAAATTTATTTCTGATAATCGTAAAAATTACTATCGTATTCTTCCTGGAGTTTATGGCGATAACGAGTTAGACTCAGAATTTATGAATAGTCTATTTAAGAAAATAATTGATAATTGCGCTAAAAAATTTGACCCGAAATTAAATAATTCTGAAATTATAAAAATAATCTCAGATGCTAAAAAACAAGGTGGCATATATAACAAATTCAATATTGAAAAAAATAAATTTGAAAAATCTATTGAAAATGATGGGAATGAGCCTTGTCCAAATGCCAAAAAATTTTCCGGATTCTTTCAAAAAGAATGTGGTGAAATGGGAATTTTTACCGGAAGAAGTTCAAAAAATGTGCGTTTAGTTGGTTTGCGGTTAACATTTGTTCCAGATGAGGTTTTAGAAAGTTTACAAAATTCTAATTCAAATGAAAGTAATTCCGAGTTAGTTAATGATGAACTAATTACGAAAGTTAAAACTAATTTAAAAAATCAAACTTTTTCCCTAAGAAAAGGATCAAAATTTATAGTTGAGAATAGAGATTCTGGTCGCGCAGGATGAAAAATTAAAGCGCCTTAATTAAGCATTAGCTTAAATAATTGGGAATTTATTTTTGTTAATACAAGCACAATTTAATTGACTAAAATAGAGCAAAAACAACCAAAAAGTTATCTCAATTTACAGCCAATTATTTTCAGCTAAAAAGAATGGTGAAATTCGGAGTGTCAGATCAAGTTTGAGCCATTACATATTAACAAACTAGCCTCCTCTACCCTCTCCACCATCTCTATCTTTCACTCCGTTTCCCTCTTTGTTAACTGGTGGATTTGGCAAGTTTTCACTTTTGTCCGGCGATTGCTTTTGCAAAGAAATATTATCTTTTAGTGCTTGAGTTGCCGCTTGTAACTCGGAAAAATCTTTTTCGCTCAAAGGAGGTTGCGGCGGAACTTTTGAAGCAGTTTCTTCTGTTTTATTTTCTGTCAGTTCTTCTGTTTTATTTTCTAACGGTTTTGGATCATTCTTAGAATCACTATTCACGGGAATTTCTTCTTCCTTATCATCCTTCTTTTCAGGAATTTCATTTAACACATCATTAACTTCTTCTTTGTTGTTGTTTTGAAAGTTTTTATTCACCAATTCTTGGTCTTTATCATTTTCAATATCACGGCCGCTCTGTTTTAGAGCTTCTTTAATATATTTTTCAGCCTCAGAAGATCGAAGATTTGCCTTCTCAAAAATTTCTTTGGCTTCCTCCATATCTTTTTCCTTCGCCTCAGGCCCATAATTCCTAGTCATCATAAAAAATCCTGCAGCCAAAATTGGCCCTAATCCCGGAATGGCGCCAGCAATTACGGCGGTTGCTATAATTCGACAAATCTCAAGCGCAGCAGATTTTGGATTTAGCTTATATTTATCACCATAATCCTTCAAAAGCTGGTCAGAAAATTCTTTGAATTTATCTGTTTCGCCTTGTTCAGACGGATCTACGTTATTTTTGGTTTCTGGAACATTTTTTGCACCATTTTCTGCCGAATTTGGCAATTCTTGCGTATTTTCAACTGGCAAAGGTTGATTCAAATCAACCTTTGGAATCTCTTTTGGATCAAGATTTTCAAGAGCTTTTGAATATTCTTCTCGACAATTCTTAAGAAAACCTTCGATAAGTTCTTTATGATTTTTCGAAACATCTTCGTTTTCATTCAAATTTCCCAAAAATTTATCAATCGCACCAATAACATCTTGCGGAGACTTTATCTCATCAAGCAACGAAATAGAATCTTTCAAAACCTCAATCACGGCACTACCAGAATCTTTATCAGCCAATATCGCGCAAACAACATCTCTAAACTGAGCAAGTAAACTACCTTGCTCTATATTGTCTGAAAGTTCCCGAATGCTTTTTAACTTATCTTGATTGGAAGAATCGGCTCCTAGAATTTCTTTAATTAAGTTATAAACCGAATGCAAAACATCTGAAGCAACCTTCCCTTCTTCATCATCAATTATTTTAGGATTTTCCTTCTCTTGAGGAACTTTAGCAAAACGAAAAACAGAAGGAATTTCATCTTCTTCAAGATTTTCGGTTTTATTTTTATTTTCAGTTGGCTGATTTGGCTTAATTTTATTTGTAGTTCCGGTAAAAATTTCGCTAACAAAATTTTTAGCAAAGTCAGAAATTACGGCATTATCCAAAGCATTGGTCGCAAATGATTTTTTTCCAGCATTAATCACTTTCTTGGGAATAATAGGATCTTCTTGCTTTGGATCTTGTTCTGATTTTGGCTCTGGCTCTATTACTTGCTTTAGATCTAGCTCTTGTTTTGGCTCTTGTTTTGGCTTTGATTCTATTGCTGGATCTTGATCTTGTTTTGGATTTTGCTCTGTTGCTAGATCCGTTTCTATTGCTGGCTCTATTGCTGGCTCTATTACTTGCTTTAGATCTGGCTCTTGTTTTGGCTCTGGCTCTATTGCCGGATCTTGTTTTAGCTCTTGTTTTGGCTTTGATTCTATTGCTGGCTCTACCTCTTCGATTTTAGCAGCAGCATCACCCTGCTCTTTTTCAGGAGGATTTGTAACTCGTTTTAACTCTTCCTGCACTTCTTCCTGAGTCTTTTTTGTTTTAGAATCACTATTTTCAAAAATTAACTTATTAACATCATCATTCATCGCAACTTTCGCCGCTTCCGCCGCAACTATTGCTGGATTTAGATCTGGATCTTGTTCTGGTTTTGGCTCTGGTTTTATTACTGGATCCGTTACTTGCTCTGACTTTGCATCTTCGATTTTAGCATCATCACTTTGCTCTTCTTGCTCTGACAAAAGCTTGTTTTCAGAAAAATTTGTAACTCGGTTTAACTTTTCCTGCCCTTCTTCCTGAGTCTTTTCTGTTTTAAGATCACTATTTCCAAAAATTAAATTATTAACATCATCATTCGTCGCCGCTTCCGCCACAACTTCCGCCACAACTTCAGTAGCAAGCCCAAGAACTGGCTGTCCAGTTGCTGCGGTTGTAGCCGCCCCAACTAATGAACTAAGAGCATTTGTAGCAATAGTTGTTGCAACATTTTCAATGACATCTTTTTCGGCACTTGCCTCTTGTGAAGCTATGGATTTTTCACCACTAGATAACTCTTTCAAGCTTTCTTCAACAAACTCATTCAAGACTCCCATTAACTCACTTTTCGAACCATATTTATTATGAATTGGACCAAGTCTTCCTGAAGAGGATAATGATTTTTTTGATTTACTTGGCGAAATGCCTGCAATCTCACCATCTGAAGAATTATTATTAGCGCGATAACCAGATGCTAACTGTTTTTTTGCCTCTTTTCTTGCCTCTTCCCCCTTCTCCCTTCTTTCTTCTGGACTGAGATTTTTTTTATGGTTAGTTTTTTTATCTTCTAATATCTTTAACCTTCTTTCTTCGGCGGCTTTTAATTCCTTATCGCTTTCTGCAACAACATCTAACGCCTTTTCGTTCTTTTCATTCCGGATCTTAAGTGCCTTTTCTGTAACTTCGCCTACTTTTTTATTATACTCCTCCGCCTTCTTAGCAATCCCCAACTCAGCATCATCTTTTTTCTTAGCTGCCAAATCAGTTTTTTCTTGTGTCGTTTTTATACCTTTTTCTGCTTTAATTTGCTCTTCCTTTAATATTTTATCTTTTTCAACTTGTTGAGGGGTGGGATTGTTTTTGCTCATTTAATAAAGAAGTTTGTTTTGCGCTTCTTTACATAGAAGCCAAATAAGATAACTGCATTTAACATCTATCGAATTACCATTTTGTCCAAAATGGTGGGTGGTAGAAGACTCGAACTTCCGACCTTTACGATGTCAACGTAACGCTCTAACCAACTGAGCTAACCACCCGTAAAATTTATTTAAGATTTAATATCTTGGGTCGTAATTTTGAAAAGTAAAATTTCAAAACACAAAATCAAAAAATTAAATGAAAAAAGCAATCGTTCTTCTTAGTGGCGGACTTGATTCAACAACAGTTTTAGCAATCGCCAAAAACTTAAAATTCGAAACTTACGCATTAAGCTTTGAATATGGACAAAGGCATGAAATTGAACTTGAATCAGCAAGAAAAATTGCCATAAATTTTAATGTAAAAGAACATAAAATTGCCAAAATAGATTTAAGAATTTTTGGAGGATCAGCTCTCACTGATAACATAGAAGTTCCAAAAAACTCTTTTAGCGAGAAAGAAATACCAATAACTTATGTACCGGCACGCAATACAATTTTTCTATCTTACGCCTTAGCTTACGCCGAAATTATAGGAGCTTTTGATATTTTTATTGGTGTGAATGCAATAGATTACAGCAATTACCCAGATTGTAGGCCTGAATTTATAAATTCGTTCGAAAGTTTAGCAAATTTTGCAACTGCAATTGGCGTAAAAAATGACAAGAAATTCAAAATTCATGCGCCATTAATTCAAATGAGCAAAAAAGAGATTATTGAAACTGGAATTTCTCTAGGAGTTGACTATTCAAACACTCATTCTTGCTACGACCCAATTATTACACAAAAAGAAGTTCACTCTTGCGGAAAATGCGATTCTTGTTTGCTTAGAATCGAAGGATTCAGGTCAGCAAAAACAGAAGATCCAATAAAATATTTAGAAAAAAGTTAAGATTATTCCAAATATAAACTATATCGCAAAAAGATCAGTAACGCACAGCAGAATTGATGCGATGTAAGAAATTGAAATTAACAAAACAAAGAAGGATAAAAATTCCAACTGCAACAAAGATGGCAAATTAACATCGGAAATTTTCATTGAAAAAATCATGAAACCACTGACAAACAAAACCACAGAATAAATAAAAGCAAAAAAGCCAGTATCAAAGAAATCAAACAAAAAAAACAGTCCGTAAAGAAAAATTAAAGGCACTAAAAAATTAATTAAGGCCGCCAATATTTGATCGTTCTTCATCGTAAAAAATAAAAAGCTCCGCCACTTTTCAATGGCGGAGCCGTAAAAACTAAAGAAAGGAAAAACTAAGAGTTAACATCAACTTGGTAGGTGATGGCACATTTCTTATCTGTAATAGATACATTATACTCAGTAGAAGTATTGCATCCAGTTGAACTAGCAACTCCAGCAGCTCTAACTTTACCAGAAGCTGGCTTTCCATCATCAATTTTTGTATCAATCGAAAGGGCATCTGATGCAGTAATTGCAGCAGTAGCAAAATCAGCATCTTTTGCAGGTGATAATTTTGTTCCGCTAGCGCCAACTAAAGAACCAGTTAAAATAACAACATTTTGAGAGGTGCTTTCATTGTAATCAAAAACCCATCCAGCTGACTTAACTTTTGAGCTTGGGAAATTTGTTAAAGGTGTTTGAGTTTGAGAGGCGGAAGATAGCGTACCAGAAAAATCAATCGCTCCTGCTTTATCCAATTGAAACCAAGCTACTGTAGAATCTGAGCCAGTCCAATCAGTTGAAGTAGAAGAGCAGCTTTTGCAATAATTAATCTGATTATCTGAAGTAATGGTTAAAGTTACGCTAGAATCTTTTCCCAAATCAGCGTTAAAATCACCTGGAAGAGCATTAAATTGACTAAAAAATCCACTGACAGCAACTGAGTATCCTCTGGCTTCACTCATAACAGAGCGTAATTCAGAACTTTTAATTAAACTCGCACCACCCGTAACACCAGCAACTAATAGACCAATAACAATCAACACAATTGATAACTCAATCAGCGAAAATGCTGACTTTTTTGAAGAAAAGGTTTTTTTCATAATTTAATTAAGGTTTTAAATTTAACTCAAAGATAGTCGCCATAAATCCCAACAAAGATTTGCTGCAACTAATTAGGTAACGAGTTTTTTTATGTCAAATTTTTTTTATAGAATTGCAAACTATTCACAAGCTTGATTTTAAAGGATTCACAAAGAAATTTTACAAAAATTTTAACTCAAGTATTTCATAATTTATAACGCCGCCCGGAGTTTGAATTTCAACCTCATCGCCAACCTCTTTCCCAATTAAAGCTCTCGCAACTGGAGAAATTGAAGAAATTAAACCATCATCAATATTCGCCTCAAATTCACTTACAATTTTATAAGAAACTTTCTTGCCATTATCAGAATTTTCCAAAGAGACTGTAGCGCCAAATTGAACTTTAGAGCCAGATAATTTTGCAATATCAACAATTTCAGCGCGCGAAAATTTTTCTTCCAAATCAGCAATTTGCGCCTCTATAAAACCTTGGCGATCTTTAGCTGAATGATATTCTGCATTTTCACGCAAATCCCCTAATTCTCTAGCCTCAGCTATTTGTTTTATTATATTTGGCCTTTCGATATTTTTAAGCTGGTCAATTTCAAGCTTTAATTTTTCATAACCAAATTTTGTAATTTGAAACTTTTCCATCTTTAATATTTGTAATTTTCATTTTTAAAGGGGCCGGAAGTTGAAACATTTATATATTCAGCTTGTCGGTTTGTTAATTTGGTTAATTTAACTCCCAATTTCTCGAGATGCAGTCTAGCAACTTTCTCATCAAGATCTTTTGGCAGAATATAAACTTTATTTTCATATTTTTGACTATTCTGCCACAGCTCAATTTGAGCCATAACTTGATTAGTGAAGCTTGCCGACATAACAAAAGCACTATGACCAGTTGCGCAACCAAGATTCAATAAGCGACCTTCAGCAAGCAAAATTATTCTTTTGCCGTCTGGAAATTTTATTTGATCAACTTGTGGCTTTATGTTTGTCCAATTCAAATTTCGCAAAGCTTCAACTTGGATTTCATTATCGAAATGACCAATATTTCCAACTATCGCACAATCCTTCATTTGACGCATATGCTCAATAGTTACAATATCAACATTTCCAGTTGTAGTAATAAAAATATCAGCCTGCGAAACAACATCTTCGATGGTTAAAACTTGATATCCAGCCATTGCCGCTTGCAAAGCACAAATTGGATCAATTTCAGTAACAACAACTCTGGCACCTTGAGATTTAAAAGCTTCAGCACAACCCTTTCCAACATTTCCATATCCACAAACTACAACCATTTTTCCAGCAATCATAATATCAGTTGCCCTTTTAACGCCATCAATAACGCTCTCTTTGCAACCGTAAAGATTATCAAATTTTGATTTTGTTACAGAATCGTTAACATTAATTGCTGGAATCTTTAATTTTCCTTCTTTTTCCATTTGATAAAGTCTAGCGACACCAGTCGTTGTTTCTTCTGAAAGCCCTTTTATTTGCTTTAAAATTTCTGGATATTCTTCGTGAATCATTTTTGTTAAATCACCACCATCATCTAAAATCATATTTGGAACCCAGTCGCTCTTGCCTGTAATCGTTTGGCGAATGCACCAATCATACTCTTCTTCCGTTTCACCCTTCCATGCAAAAACCGGAATTCCTGACTTTGCAATTGCAGCAGCGGCCGAATCTACGGTTGAAAAAATATTGCAAGAACTCCAGCGAATCTCAGCACCCAAAAACACCAAAGTTTCTATTAAAACTGCAGTTTCAACAGTCATGTGCAAGCAACCAACTATCTTAGCGCCAGAAAGAGGTTTTGCAGCACCAAACTCTGAACGCAAAGCCATCAAGCCCGGCATTTCATTTTCGGCAAGAGTAATCTCTTTACGCCCCAATTCAGCCAAAGAAATATCCTTTACGCGAAAGTCATTTGTCATTTTAAGAAATTATAAGATTTTTAAGGGATAAAGAAGTAGCCAAAAGAAGGGAATTATCATCGCATAGCCAAAACTAGATTTTCGACTATTATTAGAAACATTACAAAGCAACAGCATTGTAAATATTGCCATAACTGCAAAAAAATAAAAGAAAAACACCTCGCCATCAAAACAAACAGAAGCAATCAGCATAAGTTTTGCGTAATCAAAAGATTGCTTCTGACTAACAAAAAATCCTTCCGATTTTTTATAAAAAATATGATAAAAAATAACCGCAAAAATTACGCCAATAGCCACCGAGAAAGTAACATTAAAAATTCCGCCATCTCGCAAAACTCGATTCGCCAGACCAATCATTAAAATAAAGTTCAGAATCTCGCGCGGAAATATTTTATGAGTATAATCAGTCACCAAAAGAATCACCAAACCTACGGAAATAAGGGAGTAAATTATAAAATTTTCACTAAAGGAAAAATTTAAATAACATAAAACAAAAACAATTGTGGTCATCGCCTCAATAAAAAGATGAGTGCGAGGAATTTTGGCATTACATTTTTTGCATCTTCCAAGTGTGAAAAGCCAATTAATCAAAGGCACTAATTCTCTAGTCCTGATCACAGAATTACATTCTGGACAGCGTGATTTTGGGCCAAAATATCTACCAAAACACGATTCACCCAAAGGAAGTCGATAAGCGAATAAAGTTGCATAAGAGCCAAAAATTGCCCCAAAAATTGCAGACAAAATAACTCCGAATAATTGTTCCATGATTTAATGATTTTATTGAGACTGATTTTTTTTCAGCCAAATGAGTTACTTATTTTTCTGCAAAAACATAATAACATCAGCACGATCTTGCGGCTTCTTTAAGCCAGCAAAAGCCATTTTAGTGCCCGGCACGAATTCTTTCGGCTTAGCAATAAACTGATTGATTGACTCAATATCCCAAGAGCCGCCTTTTGCTCTCATAGCGTCAGAATAAGAAAAAGCAGTTGAAGCCTTAGCGCGACCAACAACAGCATAAAGATTTGGTCCAACTTTCGCCGCTTCACCCTTTCCAATTGAGTGACAAGAGGCACATTTCTTAAATATTTTCGCCCCACGATCAATATCAGCCAATTTCATTAAATCAGCCAAATTCACTGGCTTCTCTTCTTTTTTTGCGACCGGTTTTCCATCGGAAGAAAGTTCAATTTCAAAACCTCTCTTTAAAGCAACTTTTGGCCGATAAATTAAATGAGTAAAAACAGTTACAAAACCAGCAATAGCAAGAGACAAGGCCAATGCTTTACCGAAATTTTTAACACAATCGGAATGCAATTGATCGCAAATAATTTTTTTAAGCTTTTTCATTTTTAAAGAATTAGTCGAATAATGTTGAAACGGAATGCTCTTGAGAAATGTTGCGGATCGCCTCCCCTAAAAGAGCTGCGATATTGATGATTTTTATATTTTTAGTTGAAAGCGTTGATTCGCTTGGCTCGATTGAATTAGTGATAACTAAATTTTTAAGCCTTGAATTAGCAATTCTTTCTGAAGCCTTTCCAGATAAAACGCCATGGGTGATGTAAGCAGAAACAGAAATCGCTCCTTTTTGCAAAATTGCATCAGCAGCATTACACAAAGTGCCACCAGAATCAACCATGTCATCAACAATGATACAATTTTTCCCCTCAACATCGCCAATAATATTCATAACTTCACTAACTCCCGCCTTAGGTCTGCGCTTATCAACAATTGCCAATTCAGCACCTATTTTACTAGCGATTGCTCTTGCCCTAACCAGCCCACCAACATCTGGCGAAACAACAGTTAATTTGTCCAAACTAAAACTATCTTTAATGTCACGAACAAAAACTGGTGCTGCGTAAAGATTATCAACAGGAATATCAAAAAAACCTTGAATTTGACCAGCGTGTAAATCAACAGTAAGAACGCGATCTGCGCCAGCAGAAGTTATTAAATTAGCCACTAATTTTGCTGAAATTGGAGTTCTTGGTGCGGCTTTTCGATCTTGTCTAGCATATCCAAAATAAGGAATTACGGCCGTAATTCTTTTAGCTGAGGCACGACGCAATGCATCAATCGCGATCAACAACTCCATTATGTTGTCGTTAGCTGGAAAAGAAGTTGATTGAATCACAAAAATATCTTCGCCGCGCACATTTTCTTTAATTTCCACAAAAACTTCCATGTCTGCAAACCTTTTAACTTCAGCATCAATAAGATTTAAACCTAGATATTTTGAAATTTCATTCGCCAAAGTTTTATTGCTGTTACAAGCCAGTAGTTTCATGATTTTTGATTTGAATTTTACGAGCGGGAAAGGGAAAGTTTGAAAAATGCGCGCAAATCTTTTGCGAAAGCAACCCAAATATCAACTTTTTTTTCTTAACAAAATGGGTGAAATTGAAATTTACAGTCTAGTTGAGATTTTGCACATCGTAGCCGTTATTTCGTGGATGGCAGGCCTTCTTTATTTACCAAGAATATTCGTTTATCACTCGCAAGTTTTACCAAATTCTGAAAGTGATAAAATTTTCCAAATCATGGAAAAAAAGTTACTTCGCTTCATTATGAATCCAGCAATGATAATTGTGATTTGCTGTGGGCTTTACATGGCGAATGAAATTGGCTTTGACCAAGCTTGGTTACATGCCAAAATTACAATCGTCGCAATTCTAGCAATTTTTCATCACTTTCTTGGTAAATGGCGAAAAGATTTCGCAAAAGGTCAAAATAAAAAAAGTCAAAAATTTTATCGCGCAATCAATGAAATACCAACAATTGGCATGATTTTAATTGTTACCCTCGTTGTATTGAAACCATTCTAAAAATGAAAAATCTTGTCAAAATTGATGAAAAGGAATTTGGAGTAATTTTTGATTTGCGTTATGCCTCAGAAAAAAATGTTTGCGGCCATAAATTATACTCAGAACCATTTTTTTACCTTCACGAAGCCGCAATTGAGCCATTAAAAAAAGTTATAAAATCAGCCGCAGAAATTGGTTTAAAACTAAAAATATTTGATGGTTTTCGTCCAATCGAAGTCCAAAAATACATGTTCAATAAATTTCCCGGAGATTTCGTTTCAAACCCAGAAAATGGCGTAATTCCTCATTGTCGAGGAGTTGCCATCGACTTAACTCTTTGCAATTTCAATGGAATTGAGCTTGATATGGGTTCAGATTTTGATGAATTTTCTGAAATTGCTTTTCACAATTGCCATAAGATTTCTAAAGAAGCTCAGCTAAATAGACTTATTTTGCTTGGATTGATGAGCGCAGCCGGATGGGATTTTTACTCAAAAGAATGGTGGCATTATCAACTGTTCAAGCCTCGAGAATATGAGGTAATCAAAGCTGATCCAGATCTTTTGGCGAATGAATTGGTTAAATCGAATTAAAATATTTCAACAATTTCAATTACATCGCTTTGGCGATATTTTTGCGGAATTAAGCTTTCAGAAGTCGCGCTAAAAAAGGCCTGAACACCAATCTCAACTATTTCATCAAAAAGATCAGATTTTCTTTTTTCATCTAAATGAGAAAAAACTTCATCAAAAATCAAAATAGTTGGCTGATTTTTATAATTAGCCGAAATTTTCGCTCGAGCCAAAGTTATTCCAATCATTATCGCTTTTTGCTCACCAGTTGAACAAAAAATTGCTGACATATTTTTTTGTGGAAAAATCGCCTCAAAATCACTGCGATGAACGCCAAAAATCGTTTTAAAGCTCGCGAGATCAATTGCTCGATTTTGCTGCAATTTCAACTTAAATTCACACTCAATTTCTAAAGAGCTTTTTTGCGACACAAAATTCTCCAAATCACCAATTACACGCAACTTTGTTTGTGGAAAATTTGATGAAAAAGATGCGATCGCTTTATTAAAAAAATCAACCGCTTCAATTCTTGCAAAAGCAATAGCAACACCAAGCTCAACAATTTTTTCTTCAACAATATTAAGCCAATTTTCACCAGATTTTCCAACGCCATATTTTTGCAAAATCAACAATCTTTCTTTGAGTAATTTTTGATAATCGTTAATGCGACTTAAATGAGATGAATCAAGATCAGAAACAATTTTATCAAGATAATCACGACGCTGACTTTTACCCAAAATAAAAAGCTGTTCAAGTTGGGGAGTTAAAGAAACGAAATTAATTAAATAACTCCTGAATTCCGCTTGACGCTTCTGATTCAAGACTTCTCCATTTATTTCAATAAGCTTCTTTTTTTGATTTGCTGAAAATGAAATGCCGATTTTTTCAATAAATTCATGATTATGAATTTCGGAAAAAATGGTAAATTGATCTGCTTTTTGTTGACTGAATTGATTATAATACAACATCTCTTCAAATTCAGCATTTCGCAATGAATTATTGCGACCAATGGCGGTTATGGCCTCTAAAATATTGGTTTTTCCAACCCCATTATCACCAATAAAAACGGTTAATTCTTTCGCAAATTGTAGTTTTTTTAGCAAAAAATTACGAAAATTGCTTAAAACAATTTTAGTAATTTTGGCCATATTAAACTCTAACTGGCATAATCACAAAAACCGAAGAAAGATCTTTTGCTTCAATAATTGCAGGCGAAGAACCATCTTTGAATCTCATCATTAACTCATCTTTTTCAACTTGGCCTATTATATCCAAAAGATAGCGAGAATTAAATCCAGTTTCTATTCTCTCTCCAGAATAGTTCACATCCAACTCTTCGTAAGCAAAAGAGCCGTCGTTGGTGCTGACTTGCATATTTATTTTACCATTTTCAACGATCATTTTTAACGATCTGTGCTTGTCGTTAGCAACGGTTGAAATTCTATCAACACAATCAAAAAAAGCTTTTTTATTAATAACTGCAATTTGCTGATTATTTTTTGGCAAAACTTTTTCGTAATCTGGAAATTCACCATCAATCAACTTCGAAACTATCGTTGCATTGCCGGCAATAATTTTAATTTTCACGCGAGAAACCGCTAATTTAATAGCTTTAACACCATCTATTATTCTTCTAACTTCATTTACCGATTTTTTTGGCAAAATAACTCCAAATGAAGTTTCTAATTTAATTGGAAGAAAAGAAAGAGCGAGACGATGACCGTCAGTTGCCACCGTTCTCAACTCAAAATCAACATCACGCTTCATAGCCTGCAAGAAAAGGCCATTTAGATAGTAACGAGTTTCATCATTTGAAATGGCAAACCTAGTTTTATCGATCATTTTCGCCAAAATTTCTCCATCAAACTCAACCTCTGCACCCAACTCACCTTCTGACAAAGAAGGAAATTCTGAAGCATCAATACAAGGTAAATTATATTTCGACTTGCCTGATTTTATCTGTAAAATTGATTCACTTTCTTGTATTATCATGATTTTTGCGAGATCTGGAATTTTTCTCACAATATCAAAAAACATTTGCGCTGGAACTGTAGTTGTTCCGCCACTTTTCATATCACAATCAAAGGAAGATGTGACTAAAATATCCATATCAGTTGCCGACAGCAAAACTTTATCATTAGCTGCCTCAATTTTAATATTTTGTAAAACTGGAATTGTATTTTTTTTCTCAACGGCGCCATTAACGCTGGAGATCGCTTTCAACAAAGCAAATTTTGTCACTTCAAATTGCATCATAAGATAATTATTTTCTTTTTTTAAGGATTTTAAATTATTCCAAAACTTACGAAATTATGACCTTAATTTCAATCGCGAAATCAATAAACAAAATCACTTAAGGCATGAAATCAAAAGCAACAAATCTAAGAATTAGAAGTCGAATCACTTACACTTGGAATAAAACTAGATGCTGTGCCGGAAATGCAAGATTGATTACTCAATAATTTTTCTAACCTGATTTCCTTACCTAAAAGCAAGTCTTTTATTTCATCTCCAGACAAAGTTTCATATTCAAGCAAAGCTTTCGCTAAAATTTCTAGATCTTCTTTCTTTTGAGTCAGAATTTCTTTAGCACGATTCAAAGCCTCATCAACTATCTTCTTAACTTCATCATCAATGATTTTACCAGTTTCTTCAGAGTAAGTTCTTTGAGCTGCATAAAATTTTCCACCATCCTCATCAGAATAATCAATAGCTCCAACCTTATCACTCAAGCCCCAACGAGTTACCATATTGCGAGCCATATTGGTCGCTTGCGAAATGTCCGAAGAAGCTCCAGTGGTAACCTTATCGTAACCAAAAATTAACTCTTCAGCCGCGCGACCACCCATAGCAACAACTAGATCATCCAACAATTTAGCCCTAGTTACAGAAAAACGATCATTTTCTGGCAAACGCATAACCAAACCCAAAGCTCTGCCCCTTGGAATTATTGTTGCTTTGTGAATTGGATCTGAATTTGAACAATTTAAAGCCGTAATTGCGTGGCCAGCTTCATGATAAGCGGTTAATTCTTTTTCTGATTTTTGCATGATCATCGATTTACGCTCCGTCCCCATCATAATTTTATCTTTAGCCTCTTCAAGATTATGCATTGTAACCATCTTCTGATTATTTCGCGCCGCCATCAAGGCTCCTTCATTTATCAAATTAGCTAAATCAGCACCAGCAAAGCCAGGGGTGCCACGCGCAATTGTCTTAACATCAATATCAGATGCAGCCGCAATTTTCTTCATATGAACATTCAGAATTTGCTCGCGACCATTAATGTCAGGATTTGGCACTGTTATTTGTCGATCAAACCTTCCAGGGCGCAATAATGCACGATCCAAAACATCTGGACGGTTTGTTGCCGCAATAATCACAACACCTTCATTGTCAGAAAATCCATCCATCTCAACAAGAAGTTGGTTTAAAGTTTGTTCACGCTCATCATTTCCACCGCCAACTCCAGAACCTCTATGACGACCAACCGCATCAATTTCATCTATAAAAACAATGCATGGCGCTGATTTTTTTGCTTGCTCAAACATATCGCGAACACGAGAAGCTCCAACACCAACAAACATTTCAACGAAATCAGAACCAGAAATTGAGAAAAATGGCACACCGGCTTCGCCAGCAATTGCGCGAGCCAAAAGAGTTTTTCCCGTACCAGGAGAGCCAATTAAAAGACAGCCACGCGGAATTTTTGCACCAACATCAGTATATTTTTTTGGACTTTTCAAAAAATCTACAATCTCGCTCAACTCCTGCTTCGCCTCATCAATACCAGCAACATCAACAAAAGTAATCTTATTTTTATTTTCTTGTAAAAGCTTAGCTCTTGATCTTCCAAAACCAAAAGCTCCACCTTTCGAACCTCCGCCAGAGGCGCTTTTGGTGAAAAAAATCCACAAAGCAATCATCAAAATAATTGGCAACCAACCTAGAATTCCGCCAATTACTTTTTCCGACTTACTAACCAATGGAATTGCGTTAATTTCAACACCTTTAGCCTTTAAATCTTCAACTAATTTTGGATATTCCGGCAAATAAGTATAAAACTGTTTATCGTCAGCTGTTTTTGCAACTAGATCGCTGCCTTTTATTTCGACGCTTTTAATTTCACCGGCATCAATTTTTTTATTAAATTCACTAAAAGAAATTTTATTTGCACCAACGCCATCAGGCCCTCCAATTACTTGCGAAACTGTAAAAATTATCGCAAAAATTATTAGCCAAGTAAGAAAGTTTTTTCCGTTATTTTTCATTTAAAGAGGGAATTTGTAACTGTGAATTTATAGATATGTTGCAGTTGGCGAAGTTAAGAATTAGGTAAGAAATTTCAATGCCGTTTCAGTTTTTTTCAGTCTTTATTTCGTAATCACTTCAATTTCGAATCTTGAATCAAATCTTCAGCTTGCAGTAATTCAGATTTGGAATTTTTAGGCAATTTTTCTTTTGCTAATTTGGCATATTTTTGACATTTTTCCTTATCGCCAATTAATAAATTATAACGCGCCAAAGCCAGTAAAGATCTTGGTTCATCGCTCATTTTATCATAAGCATTCGCTAACTGCTTAAATAAAAAACTATTTTCTTCCTCAAAAATCATAGCCTCTTCCAACCTAGTTAAAGCAAGCTTGAGCAAAGTTTTGTCGTTTTTTACCAAAGATAAAATTGCTGACGCAAATGAAATTTTTGCCTGAGAAGAATCTTTAGCGTCCAAAATTTTTATTGCTTTATCGTAAAAAATCGCAGCTTCCGCAACTTCACCAGATTCAAACAAAATTTGTCCCTTTAGCTCCAGTAAAAAACCTAAATCTTGCGAACCTTTGTTTTTTTTAGAAATAATTCGATCAATCAAATCAAGGCTTTCAGCCATTTTTCCTTTGCGAAAAAGTGCTATCGATTTTTTATAATTTGATAATTCATCATTTTGATTGCGGTTTTTTTCCAAAACAATTTCAGCATCATCCATAAATGCCTCTAACTTTGCCAAGACAAGATTCATTTGTGGCTGCAAAATTTGATTTATTTTTTTGTTAGAAAATTTTTTGTCTTTGGTGAGGAATTTAATGGCTTCAATCCTTTTTTTACTAATTGGATGCGACAATAAATATTCATCAATTTGGCCTTGATAGCCAATCATTTGACGCTCAAAAAACTCAAGCAATTTCAACAATCCATCGGCGGGATAATTTATGTCTTCAAGATATTTAATTGCATGATTATCAGCCGCCTCTTCTTGGTTTCTGGTATATTTTGCATAAATTCTTTGCGCTGAATTTGAACCACCAGCAATCAATGCAACGCCAGCATCTGGAGCGCCAGCAGCAATTGCCCCAGCACCCAAAAGATAACTCAAAATCATTGCTCCATTTGCTTGCTCCAAACCTTCACCAGAACGCGCCAAATGACCAGCAGAAATATGTCCAACCTCGTGCGCAATAACGCCAATCAAAGCGTCAGGAGTTTTGTATTTTCTTATTAATCCACTATTTATAAAAATATTTTGACCGCCGGAAACAAAGGCGTTTATTTCATCATCATCAACAATATAAATTTTAATATTATTGGCATCTAGCTTTGCTGAAGCAAAAATTGGTGCCGCAAGTTGTTGTAAAAATTTTTCACTTTGAGCATCGCGAATCATTGACAATCCTTGCGCTTTCGCCGCCGAAAAATTTACTTCACAGCAAAAAAATAGGCTTAAAAAAAATAAAACTAGCTTTCTAATTACGCTTCGAAAGCAATGAAATTTCTGCAAATAATTTTTGAGATTTAAAATTTGCAACAAAGTCATTATCAAAAAATTATGATTTATCATCCAAACGAAAGTAGATTCAGCAAAATTATAAAACTTATCGCCTTTTGGATTAGTATGTTGGGCATGTCTTGGTTATTTATTCTGATTTTTCATGACAATATCAGAATTCCGCAACAGCAAATCAGCTTAAAAATCGACATTAAAAATAATGTAAATATTTGCTCGCCGGAAAATGAAAAAGCTTTTAACGAATCTTTTTTTGATTTTTAATGACCGATCTTAATCAAATTAATATCGAAAATTTTCTAGAAAAAATAAAAGCCGAAGATGGCTTGGCGTTAAATACAATATTGTCTTACGGCAAAGATTTAGAGCTTTTTAATCGCTTTTTAGTCAAAAAAAATCTCTCAATTTTTGATGTAAAAGGCGAAAATTTAAAAGAATATTTATACCAATTACATATTGCAAAACTAAGCAGCTCTTCAGTTTCTCGTAAAATTTCAACTCTAAAAAATTTTTATAAATTTCTTCAAAACGAAAATCTTATCAAAGATTTACCAACAATTCATCTCGAAAACCCAAAACCAGAAAAGAAACTTCCTAAATTTTTAAGCGAAGAAGAAATTTTCAAAATGCTTGATCTTATCAATCGCGACAAATCGGAATTTGGCATAAAACTTTCCTGTATGCTGGAAATTCTTTACGCTTCCGGCCTAAGAGTTAGCGAGTTAGTGAGTATTGAGATGTCGGCAATTCAAGAATATTTCGATGAATTTGGTAAAAAAACTTTGCGCAATTACTTAATTGTTAATGGCAAAGGCAATAAGGAAAGAATTGCCCCATTAAACAAATCGGCAATTAAAGTTCTTACCGAATATCTAAAATTGCGCAAAGAAACAGGTCTAGATAATTCAAAATGGCTTTTCGTTGGCAAATTTCCCAGCAGTAAAAAAAATGGCAAAATAACAACTAAAAAACCAAATAAAAGCGACACTCATCTTACTCGTCAAAGGTTTCATAGAATGTTAAAAGAATTAGCACTAAAAACTAATATCGATCCAAAAAGAGTTCACCCCCATGTGATTAGACACTCTTTTGCAACTCACCTTTTAAATAGCGGTATTGATTTAAGGATTTTGCAAGAATTGCTTGGTCATAGCGACATCTCAACAACTGAAATTTACACCCATATTTTAGACTCAAAATTACGCGATTTAGTTTTAACACATCATCCACTTGCGAAGGTTTAAATGAACATACAAGAAATTATAGCCGGACATAAGCTTACAATAAAATTCTCACGCACAAAATATGAAGAGATTTTAAAAAATTTATCTTCGACTGAAAATGGCGAAGAAAGCGAATCTGACAATCAGGATGAAAATCAATTTAACGAAAAAAATGACCTAAAAAAACAAGCTAAAATGCTAAAAAATATAATCGAAGAGCAGGAAAAGAAAGCAGCTGCGGAGCTTGGAAAATTAACAAATGATGAGCAAAAAAATAACAATTCAAATCAAGAACAAGAAATTCTTGAAGATATGATTCGAGTTACTCTTAAAGATGAAGAATCCAAAAAACTTAAAGAATTATTAGAAAAAATTGAGGCCAAAAATATCAATTCAGCAATTGAAAATATTTTACATCCTTGCAGCAATGAAATCTCTTCTCAATCTAGAACTCGTTAATAAAACCCTTCATAAGCGAGCTGTTTATTTCCTTCACGGCAAAATCTTCGCCTTTTTCATGATCCCAAACTGCCGAAATAAAGCATAAATAATCAACTTTATGGGCAATGAATTGAGCACAATTTTGAGAATTTATGCCGCCAATTGCTGAAATTGGTGCCGTTAAATTAATCTTCGCCCAATCAATTATATCCAAACTAGGATTACCTCGAGATTTTTTAGTTTTGCTAGGAAAAAAAGCGCCAAAAGAAATCAAATTTGCACCATTTTTTTCAGCACTAATCGCTAATTCACGCGAATCATAGCAACTTGCACCAATTAAAAATTCTCTTTCCCCAACCTGACTTCGAACTTCAGAAATATTGGCGTCGTCAGCGCCCAAATGCACCCCATCCGCTTCGCTATCGATGGCAATTTGATAAAAATCGTTAATGATGAATTTGCAATTATTATCGCGACAAATTTTCTGCAACTCCTTAGCGATATTAATCATCTCAATTTCTGGCGTATTTTTTAAGCGCAATTGAAAAAATGGCACCAAACCAGTTTTCAAGGCGCGCTCCAAACGAACCGAGAATAATTTTAACTCCATTTCTGGTGGAGAAATTAAATAAATTTTTGGCAAATTTAGCATTATTTAAAGCTTTTTTTAACAAAAAGGCTCGTTACAAAAAATGTAACGAGCCTTAGAAAATATTGAGATAAGGACGATTATTTTTTACGCCTAAAGAAGGCTGGAACATTCAAAATATCATCATCAGATTTCGGCGAATCGTCAAAAAAAGCATCATCTTCATCAAGAATTGTAGAACTAAAAAATTCACGACGCTTTTTCTCATTATCAACCTCTTTTGCTGGCTGCTGTTGCGAAAAATTAGCTTTCTTAAATTCAGGCTTTTTTAATTTCGGTTCAGATTCTGCATTATTTTTTAACTGCGAATCTTCAGAAAAATCTTCCTCTTCTTCTCGCACTTTCGAGTGATTCATAAAGCTAAATAAGCTAAATCCAGAACTTTCTTTTTTGGGAGCTGGTTTTTTTAAAGATGGAACTTTTGCAGATTTTTGCTTCATTTCTGAGTCTTTTTTAATCTCAGCTGAAACCTCAGAATCTTCTTCATGAAGCTTCTCTTCTAAGTCATCACCAAAAAAACTAACTTGAGTGAACTCTTCTTCGATTATTTCCAACCTTTCTGCTGGTTTTTTTTCTACACCATAATCTTCATTTTCTTCTTTAGAGAATGATTTTTTTGGCTGAAAACTGTTATCGCTTATTTCTTCAATTTCCTCTTCTTTTGCTTTTGCTGAGATACCTGGATCAAAAAAACTTTTTTTTGCTGGAGCTTCATCGGTTTTAACCTCATCTTTTGGACTTCCAAAACTTAACCTAAAGCGGCTAGGTTCACTTATCTCAACTGACCTTGACTCTCTTCTAAATTCATCAGCATCAATTCCTGTAGCAACTACAGAAATTCTGATTTTTCCTTTCATATTCTCGTTAAAGGCTGAACCAAAAATAATATTAGCATTTGGATCAACTTCTTTCTTAATTGCATTAACCGCCATATCCGCTTCAAATAGCGTCATATCTGGCCCGCCAGTCATATTAACTAAAACACCTTTTGCACCTTTAATTGAAATATCATCCAGAAGCGGATTTGAAACTGCAGCTTCGCAAGCAAGAATCGCTCTATTTTCTCCAGTTGCTTCGCCAGTTCCCATCATAGCTTTACCCATTTTTGTCATGATGGTTCTAATGTCAGCAAAATCCAAATTAACCAATCCCGGCATGGTGATCAAGTCAGTAACTCCACGAACACCAGCATGCAAAACATCGTCAGCCATTTTAAAAGCTGATTCAAAAGTTGTTTGCTCGTTTGCAATTCTAAAAAGATTTTGATTGGGAATTACGATTAAAGTATCGACATATTTTTTTAATTCTTCGATTCCTGCTTCTGCAGTTTCCATGCGATATTTTCCTTCAAAATGGAATGGCTTCGTAACAACCCCAACCGTTAAAATATCGCGTTCACGAGCTAATTTTGCAATAACTGGAGCGGCTCCAGTTCCAGTTCCGCCACCCATACCAGCAGCAATAAAAACCATATTATTTCCTTCGAGATATTTCTCGATTTCTTCAATATTTTCTTCAGCGGCGGCACGCCCACGATCAGGAAAAGATCCAGCACCAAGACCTCTTGTTGTTTTAACTCCCAACTGAATTCTATATTGAGCCAGAGAGCTTTGCAACGCTTGCGCATCAGTATTTGCAGCAACAAATTCTACCCCCTCAAGATTCGAACGAATCATATTATTTATGGCATTTCCTCCGGCACCACCAGCGCCAAAGATAGTAATTTTTGGTTTCAAAAGGTCTGGCTGAGGAAGATCAATTTTCAAAGACATAGATTTAGTTTTTCTTGTTTTTGTCATTTTTGTAACTGTTCAAATCTTAAATTTTGAAGGTTTTTTATTAATGGATTTCAAGACTTCAAGCCTTCATTCACAACATCTCCAGCATAAGAAACTATGGCTGATTTTATAATTTCATCTTCAAAATTAATTACAATTTCAGAACTATTTTTATCAATCAAAAGCTCAATAAAGTTAAAAATATTTTTCGCATAAAGCTTACTTGCATCAACAGGAATTAAGCTTGGAAAATTTTCATGCCCAATAATCTTAACTCCATTAACCTCAATAATTTGATCAATTTCTGTTAATTCGCAATTTCCGCCATTAACCGCAGCAATATCAACAATAACCGATCCCTGTTTCATTGATTTAACCATTTCAGTAGAAATCAAAATTGGAGCTTTTTTGCCCGGAATTAAAGCCGTGGAAATAACAACATCTTGATTTTGAATAACATCCTTCAGGAGTTGTTCTTGTAACTTTTTATATTCCTCACTCATTTCTTTGGCATAAACGCCATCAACTTTTTCATTAGATTTAACCTCAACAAATTTAGCACCTAAGCTTTGCACCTGCTCTTTTGCAGCAACCCTAACATCAAAAGCACTAACTATTGCACCCAATCTTTTAGCGGTTGCAATTGCTTGCAAACCCGCAACTCCGGCGCCAATAATCAAAAATTTTGCCGCTGCAACCGTTCCAGCCGCAGTCATCATCATTGGAATAGCTTTCGACAAATGGGATGCAGCCTCAATAACTGCCGAATATCCTGCTAAATTACTTTGCGAAGACAAGCTATCCATTGACTGAGCCCTAGTTATTCTTGGTAAAAGCTCGAGAGCAAAAGCTGAAACTTTATTTTGCGCTAAATACGAAATTTTATCTTTGTTGAAGTAAGGATTTAAAAGAGCAACCAACAAAACTCCTGACTTTGTCTTTGCGAAATCAATATCAGATCTTTGAACGGAAATAATAATATCAACTTCCGGCAAAATTAACGAAATATCTGCGATAATTTTTGCACCATGTTTTTCGTAATCAGAATCATTTATCGAAGAATGAATTCCTGCTTGCGACTCAACGAAAACTTCAATTCCAAACTTATTATATTTTGAAATTAAATCCGGTGTTAAGGCGACTCTTTTTTCCGATTTTACATTTTCTTTAAGAACAAGAAGCTTCATGAAACATGAGATAAATTAAGGAGGGTAAAAAAGTTAGGGAACATCAGGGCAATTTAAAACCTAACCAAATTAAATTTAGTTAGGTTTTAAATTTTAGATAAATCAAAAATGGTGCGGTCGAGAAGATTTGAACTTCCACGGGTTTTACCCCACAACGACCTCAACGTTGCGCGTATACCAATTCCGCCACGACCGCGAAAAACTTATTTAACTAATGGTTTTAATCTGTTTAAGGCAACGATAAACACTGATAAATCAGGGTTTGGCTGCATTTTTAACTCATCAACAAAATTATCTAATCTCTCAACAAGAAATTCAACGCTTTTGATCCATTTATCAATAGAACCAACCTCACAAAGATCCTTCTCGTCATTACAATTTTCAACAACAGATTTCGCAATTTTTAACTGGTAAGAATACAAATCTTCCAAAATGGTTTTGCTTGATAGCCTTTGCCAATAACTATCCAAACTTAACTTATTCACTCTACTGCGCAGCCATTTTAAAGAAAATCTTGTGCCAACCGCAAAATATATTGTTGCAATTTTTCTTAACTCAACTTTTGAAGCAGCAGATATTTCAGCAATATCGAATGCCGATGCAACTGGATCCATTGCTGCAATTTTTGCAGCAAGATTGCGCTCAACCTCGCTTAAACAATAACGCTCAACCTTTCTTTCAAAAGAATCGCGCGACGCTTTTGCTAAAACTTGTGGAAAAACAGCAGACAATTCATCTGCAATCTTTCTAAATCTATTTACCAAAACCAACAAATCACCTCTTGGCTGATTGCGCAACAACCACATTATCGATCTTTCAAGCAATTTATTAGTGCTTAAAAACATCTGCATTTGAACCTGAGTTGCAATTTTACCATCTAAATTTTCAATTTCGCTCCAAACTTCGCGCAAGCGGAATGAATCAGCAGCAATAATAAAGTTTTTTACCACTTCAACAATGCTAAAACCGCTATCTTGAGCAATTTGATTAATAAATGTAATTCCAACTCGATTAACAACAAAATTTGTTATTTGAGTAGCGATAATTTCCCTTCTTAGCTGATGATTAGCAACCTCTTGTGCAAATTTATCCTGCATTAATTTTGGGAAATAAGAGAACAGCTCACTTTCAAAATATTTATCTTCCAACAAATCAGAAATTAAAAGCTGATTATAAATATCCATTTTTGAATAAGCTAACATCACGCAAAGCTCTGGGCGAGTAAGACCAACTTTATCGATTTGCCTTTTATCTATTTCTTTTTTTGAAGGTAAAAATTCTATTTTTCGATTCAATAAACCAATTTTTTCTAAACGATCTAAAAATTGCGACTGATCGCCTAAAGCACCGTAGCCTTGAAACTGAGCAACTGAAATTGCTTGAGTTTGCAAACGATTATCCGACAAAACCAAATCAGAAACTTCATCAGTCATTGATTCTAGAATTTTATTTCTCTCTTCAAGAGTGATTTTTTTGCTGCGCATTGCTGAAATTAAAGCAATTTTAATATTCACCTCATGATCCGAGCAATCAACTCCAGCAGAGTTGTCCATCGCGTCAGTATTAACTGAACCGCCATTTAACGCATATTCAATTCTGCCTTTTTGCGTAAATCCTAAATTTCCGCCCTCACCTACAATTTTACATCTTAATTCATTACCATTGATACGAAGAGAATCGTTGGCACGATCGCCAACTTCTTGATTAGCTTCATCAGAAGCCTTCACATAAGTTCCAATTCCACCATTCCACAATAAATCTACCGGCGCTTTTAAAATTGCGCGAATAAGTTCAGTTGGGGTCAACTCATCCTCTTCAATATCTAAAGATTGCTTAACTTCGGCAGAAAGCTTGATTGATTTAGCGCTTCTTTCAAAAACCCCACCACCTTGCGAAATTTTTGATTTATCATAATCCATCCAAGAAGAGCGAGGCAAATTAAACATACGCTCACGCTCAATAAAAGAAGTGGCAGAATCTGGATTTGGATCCAAGAAAATATGCATATGATTAAAAGCCGCCACAAGCCTAATATGCTTGGAAAGCAACATTCCATTTCCAAAAACATCTCCAGCCAAATCGCCAATTCCAACGCAAGTAAAATCTTGTTTTTGACTATCGCGACCCATTTCACGAAAATGCCGCATCACAGAAACCCATCCGCCTTTTGCGGTAATGCCCATTTTTTTATGATCATAACCAACCGAACCACCAGAAGCAAATGCATCACCAAGCCAGAAGTTATAATCAGCAGAAATGCCATTTGCTATGTCAGAAAAAGTTGCCGTACCTTTGTCAGCAGCAACAACTAAATAAGGATCGGCCGCATCATGTAAAACAACATCTTTGGGATGCTCAACCTGACCATTCACAACATTGTCAGTAATATCCAATAAACCACGCAAAAATGTTTTATAACATTCGATGCCTTCTTTTTGCAGTTCATCTCTATTCATCGAACTAGTATCAGATTTTAATACAAAACCACCTTTTGAACCAACCGGAACAATAACGGCGTTTTTGGTAGTTTGCGCTTTCACCAAACCAAGAACCTCAGTTCTAAAATCTTCTTGACGATCAGACCAACGCAATCCACCACGAGCAACTTTTCCGCCCCTTAAGTGAATTGCTTCAACTCGCGGCGAATAAACAAAAATTTCGGCATAAGGAAGTGGCAGCGGAAGTTCAGGAACTTTTTTGCTATCGAATTTAAAAGAAACATAACCCTTGAAAGATCCCTGATCACTTACCTGATAATAATTAGTGCGCAAAGTTGCATCAATTGCACCAAGAAACCTTCTAATCACCGCGTCATCAGTGACTTCTTTAACCTGATTTAGACTATCTTTTATAGCGTTTGAGATTTTTTCTATCTGAATTTTTCTTTCAGAAATTTGAACTTTTAAAGATGGATCGAATTTCGTTTCAAAAAACTCAACCAACATTTTTGTAATTTCACGATGCTTTACCAAAACATCAGCAACATAAGACTGACCATATTTGAAGCCAGTTTGATATAAATATTTCATATAACCACGAAGCATATAAATCTGCTTCCAATTTAAATCAGCCGTAACAACCAATCTATTTAAAAACCCAACTTGAGTAAATTGTTGCCAAATTAACGAAATTGTTTCTTCAAAATTTTCTTTAGTTTTTTGTGAAAATTTGTGACCGTGTTTACTTAAATTTAAATGAAAATAATGGATCCAAGCTTTTTGTTTAGAGCGATTCTTTGCATCTTCTTCAGCTGTTACAGTGTAAGTGTGCTCTTGAATAACATTAAATCCAAAACTTTCCAAAATTGGCATAATTTCAGAAAGAATAATTTCCTTTTCCGCCGAATAAATTTTTAACTCAACAACATCTTCCGGTAAATTTTCTGAATCTTTATTAAGATTAAACAAAGCGGCCTTAGATTCTAGACACTCTTCAATCCACTTAATGTCAGAAGCGGCACTTTTGGCATCAAATCGGTTTATGTAACTTATCGAAAAAGCATTTTTATATTTTCCAAGTAATGAAATTCTTTTTTCATCACCAAAAGTTGATTTTATTGATTCTGACAAATCATCGCTCCAGATTCTTGTCATTTTCGTAATTTCTTGTTCTACCATAAATTCATTAATTGTTGGAATGCCGTTATTTGTTCTAACGATAAGATGAAAACGAATTAAATTTGAGTCAGTAATTTGCACAAAAGAATCAGCGATTTCTCCATTATATAAATCAGCAAGATATTCTTTTATTTTCTCGCGCAAATCAGAATTGCTGCGCTCTCTTGGCGTGAAAATTAAACAACTAACAAAACGCTTAAATTTATCTTCACGCGCAAAAAATCTAACTTGGGAACGACCACAAATTGCAACAATACCAGTGGCATTTTTTAACAAATCGACCGAGCTAATTTGGAATAATTCGTCGCGAGGATATGACTGTAAAACCGAAATTAAATCTTTGTAATTATGGCTACCTTTAACATAACCAGAATCTTGAATTATTTTAGCAACTTTACCGCGAATTAATGGAATTGAAGAAATTGATTCGTGATAAGCTGCAGAAGTAAACAGACCAATAAACCGAAACTCACCAATAACCTTTCCTTCCGACGAAATTTTTTGCACCCTAATCCTTTCCGCATTAGCAACTCGATGTATTCTTGAGCGATAGCGCGACTTCAGAATCTCAATCACATAAGGATTAGCAACAGAGTCACAAACCTCAGCGAAAGAAGAATTCATAACTTCTGGCCGAAAATCTTCATCCGGAGAACGGAATATGCCAAGTGAAGAGTTTGGTACTTCCTCTAATTCATATCTGCCTTGCTCAATTTCTTTAATATCAAATTCTTTTGCGCCTAAAAATATAAAATTTCCATTCGCAATCCAAGAAATAAATTCCTTTATTTCAGAAACTTCTTCGCTGATTTTTTTTGCATTATCAATTTGCTCAGACGCTTTATTTGTAAGCTCAATCATCTTTTGCCAGTCAGCGACCATCAAACCCAAATTGCGCAAAATTTTAACAATTTTTTCTTCAACAATTTTAATCTCAGAATCGGAAGTTATGCGATCAATATGAAGTTGAATAACTGACTCTTGAGTGGAGTTGGTAAATTTTTCGATACTTATTTTGTCTAATTTTCCTAAATCATCACGCAAAACCGAATAAACTGGATGCATGATATTTCGAATTTTAACACCAATTTTATCGAGATGAGAGGCCACCGAATCAACAAGAAACGGCTTGTCTTCATTAATTATGTTAACAAGCGTGTAAATGTCGTCTGGATTTTTGTGGCTTTGATTTGGGTTCAAAATTTGAATCTTTATTTCGTCATTTTTGCGAAATTCAAACAAGCGAAAACTCGACAAAGCACAATCGGAAAGCTCTTCAACTGAATATTGCATGAGGTCTCGATCAACATTTTCGCAATAAAATTTACGCAAAAAATGCTCAAATTTTACAAAATCCAGCTCATTTTTTGAGTAATTATTTTGTGAAAATTCAACTATTTCAGAAATAAGATGAGCAATATTTTGCATGATTATGTGCTGAGATTATTTTTTGATTAAAACTGCTACCATCTGCATTCCCTCTAGGCGAGGATTAATTTCTGGTTTTGCGAAATCTTGAGTATCAGAAACAATTTGAACCATCATTTTTTCAGCTAAATCACGGTGAGTGATTTCACGACCTTTCATTCTGATACTAACTTTAACTTTATGACCTTTTTCTATAAATTCTTTTGTGTGCCTTATTTTTGTGTCGTAATCACCTTTTCCAATATTGATTGTCATCTTTATTTCTTTGACCTCAACAACCTTTTGCTTCTTTTTTGCATCAGCAGCTTTTTTTTGAATTTCATATTTCAATTTGCCGAAATTTGTTATTTTACAAACCGGCGGATTTGCATTTGGCGAAACCTCAACCAAATCAAGAAAAACTTCTCTCGCCATTCTAATTCCTTCTTCAGTTGAAACAACTCCAACCATATTTCCATCTTGATCGATTACCCTAACTTCTCTAGCTCGAATTTGCTCGTTAATTTTGTAAATATTATTTTCTGAAGAATTTGAATTATGTTGCGGCTTTATTGGTTTCACAATGTTTTTGAATTATTAAAAAAACGGATAAATTTTAAGGAGGGCGCAAATTAGAAAGCTAAAGCTAAATTTCAACTTATGAAATTTTTATAATGCTTTACGAACAAGAAACGCGAAACTGCAAAAAAATCAAAACGAATATCGCAATTTTGCAGTGATTTATTTTTACTAACAAAAAACTGTGCTGCTGCTTTTATTCGACCAATCTGATGCCAATTTAGAACCTCTTCAATATTTCCGATAAACTTTCTAGCCTTCACCTCAGAAATCACCAAAATTTTACCCTTTTTGGCAATAATATCAATTTCACCAAATGGAGTTTTGTGGCGCATTGCCAATATTTTATAACCTTTTGCAAGTAACAAAATAATCGCAACTTTTTCAGCAATTATGCCAAAATAATAATTACGAATTTTTCTGATTCGATTTTTTTTCATTAAAATTTGGTGTTTTTTAACCTTCAAAGCTATATCAATATTGCTTAGATTAATCTTTTAATGAAAGAGCCAAGCGATAAATTTCCTTCTTATTAATTCCATAAATTTCAGAAAATTCTTGCGATAAATCTTTCAAACTTTTCTTGGAAGCAATTGCCGCTGAAATCAATTTAAGCAAGTCTTCTTCGCTAATTGATTTTTCTTTTTTATCAGCTTTTTCAACAATAATAACAAATTCACCGCGCAATTTTTGTGGATTTTGTACAAAAAAATTCCGCACATTTTCTAAATTATCGCTAATTATTTCTTCGTGCATTTTTGTTAATTCGCGAGCAAGGCAGCAATTTCGCGAGCCAAAAACATCAAAAATATCCATCAAAGAATCCTCGATGCGATTAGCACTTTCAAAAAAAACTAGGGAATAATTTTTTGGTAAATCTTTTAGAAAATTTAACCTTTGAATTTTACTATTTGGCAAAAAACCCAAAAATAAAAAATTATCACAAGCCAATCCGGAAGAGCAAATTGCTGCAGTAAGGGATGAAGCGCCCGGAAGTGGGATTATTTTTTGGTTAAAGCTGCGTAAAAAATTCACCAATTTATAACCCGGATCAGAAATTAAAGGCGTACCAGCATCTGAAATTAAAACAACCGACTTGCCATTAACTAAAAATTCTAAAACTTTTTGGCGCAATTTTTCGTCAGAATGATCGTTATAAGTTAATAACTTTTTATAACTTATTTCGTAAGCCGATAAAAGTTTTAATGAAACTCTTGTATCTTCGCACAAAATCACATCAGCACTTTTCAAAGCTTGCAAAGATCGCAAGGTTATATCGCCCAAATTTCCAATCGGAGTTGCCACAATATAAAGCGCATTCTCAAGTTTTATTTCTTGAGTTTTTAGAGAAAAATCCTGCATAGTTTTGACAGAAAACAATAATTAAAAAGTTATGAAAAAATTATCACTATTAGCCACTCTATTTATCTTAAGTTGCCAGCCAGCGAAACAGACGCTCACCATAAAAGAAAATCTACCAGAAATTACAAAAAATAGCCCCTCATTATCTCAATCAACATTCACACCAGCTGCAACCATTCAACCGCAACCAGAATTACCAAATCATGAGTTGGCAACACCAACAATTGTAAAGAAAAAGATTCAAATTGGCTTACTTTTGCCGCTTTCTGGTAAACAAAAAGATTTAGGCCAAGCTCTTGCTAACGCTGCAACAATGTCGCTTTTTGAAAATGACCTTAATAGCAATATTGAATTAGTTTTTATTGATACAAAAGAAACGCCAGAAGAAGCAAAAAAAGCTTTTGATGAATTATTAAATCGTAAAATAAAAATAGCGATTGGCCCAGTTTTTAGCTCTTCAGTTGAGGCGATCGCAAAAGATGCGGTACAAAATAAAATTACCCTAATTTCGCTTTCAAACAATCAAGAATTAAGTCGAAAAATTTCCAACGAAGGTGGGGTTTTTTTAGCTGGAATAATGCCAGAAGCGCAAATTGATAAAATTGTTAATTACAGTCTAGATCAAGGAAAGCAGAACTTCGCAATCATCTCACCAAATAACCAATATGGCAACACAGTTACCACCATTTTTAAAAAAATAGTTAAAACCAGAGAGGGAAATTTTATCACCGCCGAATTCTATAAAAACAGCGACGATATTGATCGCGTGGTCAATCGCGTAATAACTTCTTTCGCCATCTCTCCAGCGTTAAAAGCAAAAAAAGGGGCAGTTATAAACGAATCTGATCGCTCTTATCCACAAGTTATTTTCATTCCAGAATCTGGTAAAATTTTATCAAAAATAACTGCTTCACTTAAGCGCCAAAATGTTGATGAAAGAAATTTCCAAATAGCTGGCACAAATCAATGGGACGATATTTCAACACTTAATGACAAAAATTTAATCGGTGGCTGGTTTGCAGCGCCGCAAAATGAAAAATTTCGTAATTTTGAAAAAGTTTATTATCAAAATTTCGGCAAATTTCCGCCAAGAATTTCTGCAATTGCTTATGATTCAGTGCTAGCAATCTCAAACCTTCTTGCCGCAAATAATTTTCAAGAACCAAAATTATCTGATTTCATTAACTATCAACCAGCGCCAAAAAATGGCTTTGAAGGAATTGATGGTCAATTTAGGTTTTTACCAAATGGTTTGGTACAAAGAAATTTAGCAATTCTAAAAATTGCCAATGGTCGCTTTGAAGTTATAGATCAACCAGCTCCGCAATTTTTAAGATATTAATTTCGGGAATTTTTTAAGATTTAAATTCTTGATTTTTCTTTTGTCTTTCTGCGCGCATTTTAGCAAAATCATCTCCAGCATGATAAGAAGAGCGAGTTAATGGACTAGAAGAAACCATCAAAAAACCCTTATTATAAGCGGCTTGCTTATAGAATTCGAACTCTTCTGGATGAACATAGCGATCAACTGGCGCATGACGCAAAGTTGGGCGCAAATATTGACCAATAGTCAAAAAATCAATATCAGCACAACGCATATCATCCATAACTTGCAAAACCTGCTCTTTAGTTTCACCAAGACCAACCATTAAGCCAGATTTTGTAAATAATGAAGGATCAATTTCTTTGGCGCGTTTCAAAAGCCACAATGAGTGAAAATAACGAGCTCCTGGTCGAATTGTTGAATAAAGACCCGGAACGGTTTCAATATTGTGATTAAAAACATCAGGCTTTGCAGCAACAACCTTTTCCAAGGCGCCATTTTTACGCAAAAAATCTGGGGTTAAAATTTCGATTGTTGTTTGTGGCGATTTTTTACGAACATTTTCAATGCATTTCACAAACTGTTCAGCACCACCATCTGACAAATCATCACGATCAACGGAAGTTATAACTATATGCTTTAAACCAGAAACTTTCGCCACATCACCAACATTTTCTGGTTCATGAGGATTTACCACATCAGGCTTTCCAGTTTCAATATTACAAAAAGAACAGGCTCTAGTACAAACCGAACCAAGAATCATAACAGTTGCATGTTTTTGCGCCCAACATTCACCAATATTTGGACAAGCAGCTTCTTCGCAAACGGTATGCAATTTTTTGTTATTAAGAAGATCTTTAGTTTCAAAATAGCCTTTTGATTGTGGAGCCTTAACCCTTATCCAATCTGGTTTTCGCTCCATTTTCTCTTTAGGAAAATTTTGCGCAAAACCCATCAAATCTTTATTGTCTTTTTTTGCAATTTGACCCGATTCACGCTTTTCTTCTCTAGTTTGCATTTCGATTAAATTAAGATTTAAAGATGAGATTTTGTGCTATTTAATTTCGCCAGTAACAACGAATTGCGCAATTTCAGCCACATTTGTTGAGTGATCAGCAAGTCTCTCAAAACTTTTTGCGATAAACAAAGTGTTGGTAATTTTTTTCACCTGATCTTTGCTAAAATTTTCATGCTCAAGAATGCGGAAAAGATCGCTGTAAATTTGATCAATTTCATCATCTTGCTTAAGAACCAAAGACGCCAAATCTAAATTTTGATCATTAAAAGCTGTAACCGCCTCGCGCACCATTTGTTTAGTAAGATTTATCATCGATATAAGAGAATTTTCGACATCAGACTCAAACTTTTCAGAACCAATTAGCGCAATTTTTTTAATAATACTTTTGGCCTGATCACCGCTTCTTTCAAGGTTTGAAGAAACTTTCAAAGATGAAATTATATAACGCAAATCAACAGCCATTGGCTGACGCAATGCCAACATTGCGGTAACTTTTTTTTCAATTAAGTGATCTAATGAATTTATTTTATAATCGTGAGCGGTGATTTTTTCGATGAATGAATTATCGCGCAATTTGATCATTTGCGCCACCATATCAACTGATTCAATAACCAAAACCAACATGTCTTCCAGCGTTCCTGCAATTGATTGCAGGTCTTTGTCGTAAGATTTAACCGTATGCTCTTTAAGCGTCATAAAATTAATGATTTATGATTTAAGATTGATGATTTAAAAATCATTTTTCAAAAAAACTAAATCATAAAACATAAATCTAAAACTAATTATCAGATAGGATGAAAAAAATTTTGGTTATCGGCTCCGGAGGAAGAGAACACGCAGTTTGCGAACAATTCAAAAAATCAAATAAAGTTGAAAAAATTTACGCCCTACCCGGAAATGGTGGCATCGCTGAAATTGCCGAAATAGTTGATTCAATCCAAATTTCGCAGCATCAAAAAATCATCGAATTTTGCAAAAAAAACGAGATTGATTTTGTCTTTGTCGGCCCAGAACAGCCTTTAGTTGATGGATTGGTTGACGATTTGCAAGCAGCAAAAATTCGCGCTTTCGGACCATCAAAATTAGCCGCTCAAATTGAGGGGTCGAAAGTCTTTATGAAAAAAATTGCAATTGATAATGCAGTTCCAACAGCCATTTATCAAACCTTCAACGAGTCAAAAACAGCAATAGATTTTGCTAAAAATTTAGGCTTTCCTTGTGTTATAAAAGCTGATGGATTGGCCGCAGGAAAGGGTGTAATTATAGCACAAAATTTTAACGAAGCCGAAAATGCAATTAACGAAATTTTTGATGGGAAATTTGGAAATGCCGGAAAGGAAATAATTATCGAAGAATTTTTAACTGGTTTTGAAGCTAGTTATTTTGTGATTTGCGATGGAAAAAACTTTATTCCACTTGGTTTTGCGCATGACCATAAAAAAGTAGGCGAAAATGAAACTGGCCCAAATACTGGCGGTATGGGAACTTTTGCACCATCTCCCTTCATTTCAAAAGAACAAGAAAAGCAAATAATTACCCAAATAATTGAACCAACGCTGTTTGGAATGAATAAAATTGGCGCACCATTTTCTGGAATTTTATTTGCCGGATTGATGATTAATGAAAAAGGCGCCAAACTCCTTGAATTCAATGCGCGCTTTGGCGACCCAGAAACTCAAGTTATTCTACCAAGAATTAACACCGATTTTGTTGATTTGATTGAAGCGGCGATTGATCAAAATCTAGATAATTTTAACATTGAATTTGACGAAACTAAAAAATTAGTTTGCGTTGTAATGTGCGCCAAAGGCTATCCAGAAGCTTACGAAAAAGGCGATGAAATCAAAAATCTTGAAGCAATTAAAACGATAAAAAACACAAAAATTTTGCACGCCGGAACCATAAAAAATGGCGATAAAATTCTCGCAAATGGTGGTAGAGTTTTAAATTTTATTGCCGAAGGAAATTCTTTTTCTGAAGCTCGTCAAAAAGCTTATGAAGCGGTTGATTTAATTGACTGGAAAGGTGGCTTCGTCAGAAGGGATATTGGGAAAAAAGCTGGAAATTAAACGAAATTTCACTTTTAAAAATTTACAATTTCGGCGCTAAATTAACGAATTTAAAACCGAAATTGGATTTTGCAGATTAAAATTTGCAAATCTTGCCACTTGCGATCTGCAAGAAGAGCCAGCGCTCATCACCACATTATTTTCATCTTTCAACAATTCTGAAATCAACTTTTCCCAATTACTTTCAAAAATATTTTTTGAGTCAGAAAAATTTTGACTTTCCATTCCAAAACTTCCACTCATCCCACAGCAACCTGCCTTTATAACACTTAAATTTAAATTAAATTTGGCAAAAATTTTACCCCAAATTTCCGCAATTCCAGCAATATTACTTTGCTCTGAGCAGTGCAAAATAAGGTGAAATTTTTTTGAACTAACTTTGTTTATATCTTTTAAAGTTGGCGCAATTGCCATTTTTTGCAAAAATTCAGCGAAATAAAATATCTCAAATTCAATTTGATGAAAGCGACGATATTCATCGCGATAACTCAGCGCCAAACTTGGATCAATGGCCAAAATATAGCCTTTAAGTTGGCGAAAATAAGCAATATTTTTGGCACTAACTTTCACAAAATTTTGTAAAAAACCTTTGGCATGCAACGCCTTCCCGCTGTCAAAAACAGAACTTAACTTAACTTGAAAACCAATTTTCGTTAACAATTCCCACGCATCGCGCAATTCATCGCCATAAAAATAATTGCTGTAAGAATCGCGAAGCAAATAAACAATTTCGCCACTTTGCGCTAAATCAAAATTTGAAACTATTTTTAAAGGCTTAATTGGCAAAATATCAGTCACAGCAAATACTTTGCTAACAAGAAATTTAGCCAAAAAATTTTGTGTTATAAAGTTAAAAAGGCGGGGAAATTTTCCAAAAACCAACAATAATTTTTCAATATTTCCAATTAAATAATCCTGAGGTTTACGAAAATTTTTCTGAAAATAATTAGCTAAAAAATAAGACTTTGCATCTGGAACGCTAACCTTAATTGGACATTGGCTATTACAAGCTTTACAGCCCAAACATTTCGAAAATGATTGATAAATTTCATCAACAAAATTTTGACGAAAAAGATTAAAAATTTTCTGCCCGAAATTGGCAAAAAAACTTTCTGGCAAACAATTTTTAATTAACGGTAAATCGCGATTTTTTCGCAACCATTCTTTAAATAACATCGCCCTGCCTTTTGGTGAAAAACGACGATCTCCACTTACTTTGTATGAAGGGCACATCGCCAAACTTTTATCCAAATTAAAACAAAGAGCGTTGCCGTTACAGCTTAGAATATTTTCAAATTCATCATGCATTTTTGACGAAATATTCTCATCAAATTCTCCTCTCGTTGCAATAAAATCAACGGCTGGAACTTGCAAATTTGAGCTTGAAATTTTACCGCTATTAAGCTGATCATTTGGATCAAAAAATCGCTTAATTTCGCTAAAAATTTTAGTAACCTCTGAGCCTAAAAATTTTTCATTATATTCACTTCTGAAGCCTTTTCCATGCTCTCCCCAAATAACCCCTTTATGTCGCAATAAAAGGTCGCAAACATCGTCAGAAATTTTTCTAATTAATTCGCGATCATTTTGCTGACGCATATCTAAAGCCGGTCGAACATGAAGACATCCAGCATCAACATGGCCAAACATGCCATAAACCACGCCATATTTTTGTAAAATTTGACGAAAAGATGAAATGTAATCAGCCAGTTCAGCTGGCGGAACAATTGTATCTTCAACAAATGGCAATGGGCGCCTTTTTCCCTTCATTGCCCCAAGCAAACCAACGCCCTGTTTGCGCAAATTCCAAATATTGGCGATTTCAACTTTATTACTAACGAGAAAATAATCCTCGAAAAGAAATGATTTTTCTACTTCAGAATCAAATCCTCTTAAAGCCTTATTTAAGAAAGTCTCATGACTTAAGAACTCTTCCTCATTTTCATAAGAAAATTCTAAAATATTTACCGAATTATCCAATCCATCACCAACCAAATGACCAACATCTTGCCAAATGATATCGTTGCGAGCGAGACGAATTACATTTTCATCAATTGTTTCAATTGCACTTGGACACAATGAGATAAGGCTTTGGGCATCTTTTAAAGCGGCATCAAAATTTTTATAGCGCAACAAAACTACGCGCTTTTTTGCCGGAATTTTTTTCAACTTCACACGAATTTTACTAACCAAAGCCAAAGTTCCTTCCGAGCCACTAATTAAATAATTTAAATCTAACCCATTTTCATGAAGTGATTTTTCAATATTATAGCCCGTAATTGTGCGCGCCAAATGTTTTGAAGAATAAAGATTTTTGGCTTTTGCAATAATTGGACTCAAAACAGCATTAAACTTTTTATTAGCCAATTCACTTGAAATTACACTTGGCTCGGCGAGTAAATGCAGATTTAAAGCCGCAATATTGTCAGAAGTTCGTCCATGAACACATGAACCTTTGCCACAAGCATCAGTATTAACCATGCCGCCAATTGTGGCACGATTACTTGGGGAAATATTTGGCGGAAAATAAAGATTAAACTTTTCAAGATCTTTATTTAAAAGATCTAAAATAACACCCGGCTCAACATCTGCAGTCATCGCGACTGGATCAATTGCCAAAATTCGATTCATATAACGCGAATAATCGACAATAAAACCATAATTAATCGACTGACCGTTAGTGCTTGTGCCACCACCGCGCGCAGTAATTTTGATTTGTGAAAATTTTTTCTGGCGCAAAAGCGCAAAAATCAACTCAACATCTTTTTCGCTTTTAGGAAATAAAATGCCGTCAGGCTCAATTTCGTAAATACTATTATCGGTTGAATAAATTATTTTTTGCGATTTTTGCGTTGATATATCGCCAGAAAATTCCGCCTCTTTGAGCTGAGAAATAAAAACTTCATTCAGATTCATCTTTAATCTTATTTTTTAACGATGAATTCAACCAAACTCTCAACATTGTAGAAAAAATATTTTGCCTCAGCGCGCACAGCTTCTCTGGCAACATGCGCACCAAAGCCGCAAAAAATTACGCGATGATCAGCTTTTGCAACCTCTAAATCAGTGTAGCCGTCACCAATCATGAAAATTTTTTCATAAGATTTATCAGTCAAAATTTTTGCCACAATTTTTGGCTTTCCACCATTTTGCGCCAAAATATTTTTTTGATCAAAATCAATAATTTCATTACCTTGGAAGATAAAATTATTGGCAAAGCAATGATCTTTTGAAATTCCTAACCTTTGCGCCACGGGATAAATTATTTCGATAAAACCACCAGAAATTATATAAAGATCGAAATCATTTTTAAGCTCAGAAATGCCCTGCTCAAAGCCATTAGTGATATAAGCGCAAATTTCATCTTTAAGTTTTTCAATGTCTTTTTTGGTGAGATTTATATTTGAAAATCGCATTCGCAAAGAATCAGCAAAAGTAATTTTGCCCGACATTGCTAAAGTGGTGATATTTTCAACCGATTTTTTTTCTCCGCTGTTAGATTTTGAAATCAAAAAATCTAAAGTTTCGATTGAAACCAAGGTTGAATCAAAATCAAAAATGCAGCATTTTTTTTTATTTTGCGGCAACAGAAAGTTTGTAAGCATATTCAAACCATTTACAAAGTTTTTTAATATCGTTGGATTCAACAGTTAAGCCGCACCAAACCCTAAAAGATGGCGGCGCTGAATTATAGCCTTTGATGTCAAAGGCCACTTTTTCGGACTCTAAAATTGCAGCAATTTTATCGATAAATTTACGCTGCTCGCTCTCACTCATTTCTTTAAACCAAGGCTGTGAAGGCCTGAAACAAACAGAAGTACGCGATTGAAATTTTTCATCTGCGCATAAATTTTCGAAATTTATCGAATTCGCTAAAAATTCTGTAATTGCTGCAAAATTTTCATTAACACGCCCGTACATCGCTTCAATTCCACCGTTTTTTTCAATCCAATTTAAAACATCAAAAGCATCTAAAATACAGGCGATAGAAGGCGTGTTAATAACAGAACCGTCAAAAACTGCCGAATTAAATTCGCCCTTCTTTTTTAACTGATAAATTTTTGGCAAAGGCCAATTTGGCGTGTAATTTGTAATGCGCTCAATGGCTCGAGGACTAAGAATTAAAACACCGTGCTGCGCCTCGCCGCCTAAAGATTTCTGCCAAGAATAAGTTGTTACATCAAGTTTTGAAAAATCGATTGGCATTGAAAATGCAGCCGAAGTTGCATCACAAAAAGTTAAACCTTTTCGATTCTGAGGAATGAAACTCAAATCATTAAAACAAACGCCAGAAGTTGTACCATTTAGCGTAAAAACCACATCACGATCAAAATCAACCTCAGAAATATCAGGAACTTGGCCAAAATCGGCAGCAAATTTTTTCACATCCGATAAGCACAATTGTTCCGTAATTGCCTTATACCATTCCGCTCCAAAAGCTTCAAAATAAATCACATCAACGCCGCGCTCGCCCAACATATTCCACATTGCCGCTTCAAAAGCGCCAGTGTCAGAAGCGGCGATAATTGCCATTTTATAACCCTGCGCAAGATTTAAAAATTTTGCGCTCAAAGCATTAACTTCTTGAATTAATTTTAATGCCTCTTTTGAACGATGCGAACGACCCAAAAGATCGCTCTGATTTAAAAATTCTGCATTCCAATTTGGCCTTTTGGCGCAAGGTCCGCTACTAAATTTATTTGAAATTGGCTTAAATTCTGGTTTCATTTTTTCATGATAAAACTTTGTGAAATTCTACTAATTCTGAAAATTAAACAGAAATTCTAACTGAAATTGTACCAGAAATTGTGCGTAAATCTGATTCAAGATCTTTTGGAATTGCAGACGATTCAACATCCAAAACCACATAACCAATTTCGCTATCAGTTGAAAGAATTTGCGCCTGAATATTTAATTCATGTTTACTGATTTCATGATTTATTGCCTGCAACATTCCTGGGGTATTTTTATGCACATGGGAAATTCTAACGCAGCCATCTTTTGGTTTTTGCAATGCTAAATTTGGAAAATTTACAGCCATAGCAGTTGAACCAATTAAATGATTTTGCGCCAATTTATTTGACACCTCAATCGCGATATTTTCCTGCGCTTCCTGCGTGCTGCCGCCAATATGAGGCGTTAATAACGCATTATCAAATTTTCGTAACGGCGAAATAAATTCTTCAGAATTACTCGCAGGCTCAAATGGAAAAACATCAATTGCTACGCCGGCGATTTGCTTTGATTCCAATCCCCAAACTAAATCATCAATATCAACAACATTGCCGCGCGAATTATTAATCAAAAACGCACCTTTTTTCATTTTTGCAATTGTCGCTTTATTGATAATGTTATTGGTGCTTTTGTCTTGCGGAACATGAAGGGTTAAAACATCAGCAATTTTTAACAAATCATCGAGGGAATTGACCTGACGATTTGAGCCAAAAGGCAATTTATTCTCAATGTCATGATAATAAACATTCATACCCAAAGCTTCAGCAATAATTCCAACTTGCGCACCAATATTTCCGTAACCAATAATTCCCAAATTTTTGTTTTTAATTTCGTTGCAACCGGCGGCATTTTTACTCCAAATACCTCGATGCATTTCAATATTTACAACATGTAAGCGACGATAAAGCGAAATTATTTCGCCAATCACCAACTCAGCAACTGAACGCGTATTTGAAAAAGGCGCATTAAAAACCGGAATTCCAATTTTTTTTGCCGAAGATAAATCAACTTGATCGGTGCCAATACAAAAACATCCAATACAAGATAAATTTTTAAATCGCGCCAAAACCTCATTTGTAAGCTTACTACGCGAACGAATCCCCAAAATATTCGCTTCAAAAACTTCATCAGAAGCCTCTTCGATGCTAGTTTTCAGAATTTTAACATCTTCAATTCCAAATTTTTTAAATGCGTCAATTGCCGCTACGCTAATATTTTCAAGAAGGATAACTTTGGTCATTTTTAGATTTTTTGTGAGATTTGGAAGGAATTAGTCGGTAAAAAAGCGGCGACAAACTAATCTTCCGGAAAGAAATTGCAAATATTTGAGGGATTAATTTAACGGTTTTTCATAAAAATTTTAAGATGTTTTTAGCAAGTTTTTTCCTTGCTAACAAAATCTAGAAAAATTTACGATTCAGCGCCTAAATTACACATTTCATTAATCCAAAATAAAATCAAAATTCATGTCAGACATCGGCAAAATTGTAAGCGGTTTTCGAGTCTTCAAATCAACAACTTATCAAAGACAAAAAGACATCATTCGTCATCTTTTGGAACAAGGTCAAAAACCATCAACAATGGTTGTTACTTGCGCGGATATTCGTATTCCGCCGGCGGAAATTTTTGCCTGCAATCCTGGTGAACTTTATGTTGTAAGTAATGTTGGTGGCATAATTCCAAAACACACTTCCGAAGGCGTTCACGGCATTATGGCAGCAATTGAATATGCCATAAAAGAAGTGGAAGTTAAAAATATTATCATACTTGGCCATGCTAAATGTAACGCCATGAAAATGATGATGTCAGATAAGTTTGCCGACCAAAAAAATGGTTATTCCGAATCAATGAAAAAATGGCTAGATATTGCTTCTGAAGCGCGAAACGCCGTTAAAAAAGAAATGGCCACTAGTAGCGAAGAAGAGCAGCAAGCGGCTTGCGAGCAAGAGTCAGTTGTGGTTTCAATGATTAATTTAATGGAATATCCTTATATTTCCAAAAAAATATCCGAAAAAAAACTTAATGTTATTGGCTGGCATTTCGATATCGAAAGCGGCGAAATAATGTCCTTCAATCCAGATAACGGCTTCTTTGAAGCGATATCTTAAAAAAATAAAACTATGAAAAAAATTTCTGTAAAAAATCCAGTTGTTGAAATTGATGGTGATGAAATGACTCGCATCATTTGGCAAATGATCAAAGAAAAATTAATCACACCTTACCTAGATTTGCCGATACAGTATTTTGATTTATCAGTGCAAAATCGCGATGCCACAAATGACCAAGTAACAATTGATGCTGCTAATGCAATTAAGGCCTGCGGCGTTGGAATTAAATGTGCAACAATCACGCCAGACGAAGCTCGTAAAAAAGAATTTAACCTTAAAGAAATCTGGAAATCGCCAAATGGAACCATTCGCAATATTTTGGATGGTACGGTTTTTCGCGAACCAATTGTTTGTCAAAATGTTCCCAGAATTGTTTCAAACTGGACATATCCAATAATTGTTGGTCGCCACGCTTTCGGCGATCAATATAAAGCTACTGATTTTGTTGTGCCTTCAAAAGGAAAATTAACCATTAAATTTGAAGGCGAAAATGGCGAAACAATTGAACATGAAGTTTACAAATTTAAAGGCGAAGGAGTTGCGCTTGCAATGTATAACACAGATGAATCAATTCGCGGTTTTGCTTATTCATGCTTTAACCTCGCTTTGCAAAAGCGTTGGCCACTTTATCTTTCAACTAAAAACACCATTTTGAAGAAATATGACGGTCGCTTCAAAGATATTTTTGCCGAAATTTATGAAAAAGATTTTCGCGAAAAATTTGCTGCCGCAAACATAGTTTATGAACATCGTTTAATTGATGACATGGTTGCCTCTGCTTTGAAGTGGAGTGGCAAATTCATTTGGGCCTGTAAAAATTATGATGGTGATGTGCAATCCGATTCAGTAGCGCAAGGGTTCGGATCACTTGGCCTAATGACTTCAGTTTTAATAACGCCAGATGGAAAAATAATGGAAAGCGAAGCGGCGCACGGAACCGTCACTCGTCATTATCGCGATCATCAAAAAGGTTTACCAACTTCAACCAATCCACTTGCATCAATTTTTGCTTGGACTCGTGGATTAGAATTCCGAGGCAAACTTGATGGCAATCAAGAATTAATTAATTTTTGTCATCAACTTGAGAAGACTTGTATTGAAACAGTGGAATCTGGCAAAATGACAAAAGATTTAGCCATCTGCATTCATGGCAACAAAGTTGAGCACAAAACTCACTTTCTTTACACGGAAGAATTTTTGGATGAGATTGCCAAAAGGCTCCAAATTGTTTAGATGCAACGGCTTCGTGCGCATGAAGACTTACAAATCATCCAACTTTTCCCAAATTCCGTCATTCTGCGCGCAGTCGCAGAATCCGGCAAAAAATCGCAAATAAATTAATCAAAGAAACATAAAAAAAACCGGCCTTAAATTTCTTCAAGGCCGGTAAATAAAATTAATTACTAAATAATCTTAATTAGTTGGCGCTAATTGAACTTCAGAAGCAGCTCCTTGGGCTGAGTTTGAAGAAGATTGACCGCGCTCTTTTCGCATTCCGTGAGATCCATGTTTATGATGGTGACGACCTTCTTGATTTTGCTGAGCACCATTCCCACCTTGCAATTCAGCAGAGGAATTTCCTTCTTGTTTCATTCTTCTTTTTGACCCCATCTCTCTATTCATTTCGCCACCTTGTTGGCCGCCTCTCATTCCCATTCCTTCTTTTCTCATTTCTCTTCTCATTTCGCCACCTTGTTGGCCACCTTTCATTTCCATTTTCTCTCTTCTCATTTCACCACCTTGTTGGCCACCTTTCATTTCCATTTTCTCTCTTCTCATTTCACCACCTTGTGATGGTCTTTGTGCATTTTGCTGTTGAGCACCGCCTCTCATTTCACCGCCTTGTTGGCCACCTTTCATTTCACCGCTTTGTCTTGAATCGCCTTGCATGGGCTGAGCAAATGCCGCACCAGCAACAAAACAAAATAGAGTCGTAAATTTTACAAAATTTTTCATATTTTAATTTTTTAATTGAATTTTTTTGATCCCTTAATTCTTCATAAATTAAGGAAGGAGTATGTTTTTTGGTGATTTTTTAAAATTTGCAATGCCGTTTAATTACAAAAACTATTTTTTGGAATTATTTAACAAAATAAAATCAGCGAGAACACATGCTAACATTGCCTCTCCAACAGGAACGGCGCGAATTCCCACGCAAGGATCGTGCCTTCCTTTAGTTATTATTTCGCAATTATTTCCATTCACATCAACGGTTTTGCGCGGAATTAAAATTGAGCTAGTTGGTTTTACAGCAAAACGAACCACAAGATCTTGACCAGAAGAAATTCCGCCCAAAACGCCGCCACTGTGATTTGCTGAAAAATTTAACTGACCATTTTTCATCCACATTTCATCAGCCAATTCTGATCCTTTTTTAGCCGCCGCTAACATTCCATCACCAATTTCAACGGCTTTTACGGCATTTATTGACATCATCGCCGAAGCAATTTTTGCGTCTAATTTATTGTAAATTGGCTCACCCAAGCCAACTGGCATATTTTTCGCCACAATTTCAATAACCGCACCAACGGAATCGCCAGATTTTCTTATTTCCGACAAATAATCAGCGAAATTTTGCGCCGCTTTTTGATCGGGACAAAAAAAATCATTTTGAGAAATTTCAGCGTAATCAATTTTTAGGGGATCAATTTTTTTTTCTCCAATTTGCGTTAAATAGCCAAAAATTTCGATATTTTCTTTAGCAATAATTTTACGCGCCACGGCGCCAGCGGCAACTCTCATCGCAGTTTCGCGCGCTGAAGACCGGCCACCTCCGCGATAGTCGCGAATTCCATATTTTTTAAAATAAGTGTAATCGGCATGAGATGGGCGAAATTTGTCTTTTATATCGCCATAATCGCCACTTTTTTGATCTTCGTTAAAAATCACCATACTTATTGGCGTGCCAGTAGTTTTACCCTCGAAAACACCAGAAAAAATTTTTACCTGATCTTTTTCTTGACGCTGAGTTGTAAATTTTGATTGCCCTGGGCGCCTTTTATCAAGATGCAACTGGATGTCAGATTCATTCAATTCAATTAAAGATGGACAACCGTCAACAACGCAGCCTATTGCTTCACCGTGACTTTCGCCCCAAGTTGTAAAAGAAAAAATTTCACCAAATTTATTCATGCTCTTAAATTATTTATTTTTATCGATTTTATTAAGAATTAGAATTGGATTTTTACTAAAAACCAAATGATCGCCTCTTTCTTTAATTTCAAGCTCGCCTGCCATTATTTTGCCAAGATCACCTTCCGCGAAAACATCAAATAATACGGCCTCCTCTTCACCATTATGAGAAGCTTTTTTTGCCGAAATATAATAATTTTGTTCCTCGTTATACTGAAAATTAATTCTTGGATTAGTGATCACCTTCTCAACCTTAAAATCTTTTATTTTATCTTTGTAATTTGAGGCAATTTTAAGGTCTTTTTTATAACTTAAAGAAAAGAAAATATAGCTAAAAACCCCGCCAATTATGATTAGATAGCAAATTACTGTAACAAAATTTTTAATTCGAATTTGCGCTTGAAAAACTTTTAGAATTTTTTGCGTTTCAAGATCCATTTTTACGCTCCTGCTCAATTGTAATTGAAGCCGAATCAACAAAATCAATTGCGCCAACTTTATCAATTTCCAGCTTACATTTTTTAATACGAAAATCTGACATAACTTCAGCAAGTAAGCTTTGCGCCATTTTTTCAATTAAATTAAATTTATTTTCGTGAATGAATTTTTTTACTTTTTGTGCAATTTCGTTATAATCGATTGCATCTTCTAGTTTGTCACTTTGAAGGGCGGAAAGAAAATCGGTTTCAATTTCAAGATTTATGATTATTTCGCGATCAAAATTTTTTTCCCAATCATAAACCCCGATAGCGGTTTTTAATCGAAGATTTTTTATTTTAAGTAACATGAATTTATGAGTTGCTAATAAGGCTTTGAGCCAATTATTTTGCGGCACTAATTTAAGTTCAAGCTATCTTTCAAAAATGGATAAAAAAATCATTTCCCTACAAAATTTTTCCGAAAAAAAAATCTTCAAAAAATATGTTGGGACAAATCTGAGGAGAAAAATTTTAATGCTATTTTTAGTAATGATTATTGGCGCATTTTGCGGCCTTTTTTCTTGGCAATATTTCGTTGAAAATGTTGCGCGTCTTGATGTGAAAATTCCCCAATCAAAAGAAATCGCCTTTAACAATTCAACCCCGCTAGCTCTTACAACATCGCAAATTGCCAATGAATTTGAGAAAAGCGACGAAAGGCCAATTTTACTCTATATTTATACAACTTGGTGCAAAATTTGTTCAAAAAATTTCGCCACAATTAATGAAATTTCGCGCGAATTTCAAAATACTGAATTGAATGTTATTGCAATCGCAATTGATCGCGACATGAGTGAAAAAGAGCTTTCCGACTATCTAAATCAATTTGGTAATTTTTATTTCCAGCCGCGTTTTTTAGCTTTCAAGCAGGGCTTCAAAGAATTTCTTTATAAAAAAAATATTCCTTACAACGGCTATGTTCCTTACACAGCACTGATTTCACGAGATGGAAAAATAATCACTAAATTTTCTGGCAGCAAAAATCTCACTTATTTGCGCAATAAAATCATTAACGAGCTTTATCTCTAAACATGTCAATCACTCCTCGTTTTTTTAACAGCCTTACGCGCAAAGTTGAAGCCTTTACGCCAATTGCAGAAAATCATGTAAAAATTTATGTGTGTGGACCAACCGTTTATGACAGGCCGCATCTTGGAAATGTTAGATCAATCGTTGTTTACGATTTGCTTTATCGCTTAATGAAAGAGCTTTATGAAAAAGTAACTTATGTTCGAAACATTACCGATGTTGATGACAAAATTAACGCCGCCGCAAAAGAACAAAAAATCTCAATTCAGCAACTAACCACCAAAATTACCAACCTATTTTATCAAGATATTGGCGCTTTAAATGTTTTGTCGCCAAGCCATGAACCAAGAGCCACTCAGCACATTCCCGAAATGATCGCAATGATCGAAAAATTGCTAAAAAATGGCAATGCCTATGTCAGCGAAAATCATGTTTTATTCGATGTAAATTCTTACAAAGATTATGGGAAATTATCGAATCGCCAACTCGACGAAATGATTTCTGGCGCCCGCATTGAAATTGCTTCTTACAAAAGAAATCCTCTTGATTTTGTTTTGTGGAAACCGTTTGACGAAGAAGATGATATTTCCAGCGTTTTTGAAAGCCCTTGGGGCAAAGGCAGACCCGGCTGGCACATTGAATGCTCAGCAATGAGTTCGAAATATTTAGGCGAAAATTTTGATATTCACGGCGGCGGCGCTGATTTACAATTTCCACATCATGAAAATGAAATAGCTCAAAGCTGCTGTGCACAGCCAAACTCGGAATATGCCAGATTTTGGATTCATAACGGATTTCTTACCGTAAATGGTGAAAAAATGAGCAAATCACTAAAAAATTTTGTCACTCTAAATGATCTTTTGAATCAAAATATTTCCGGCGCAGCAATTCGTTTAATGCTTTTAAATACGCATTATCGCAAACCTTTCGACTTCAACCAAAAAGCCGTTGAAGACGCTCAAAAAACTTTAGAAAAATTTTACTCTTTTATCGATTTTTCTTCAATAAATTCGATAAAAATTGCAGAATCACCGTTGCAAAAAGAAATTTTACTGCATTTGTCCGATGATTTAAATATCTCAAAAGCACTTGCCAGTTTGCACAATTTTACCAAAGAAATTAAGCGAAAAAATTCAGCAGAAATGCGTTCTGAATTTTTTCACGCTTTGAACTTTCTTGGTTTAATTGAATATCCCAAAAATAATGACAAAGCCAATAAAAATGAGGCTGAAGAAGCTTTAATTAAAGAAAAAATTACCGAACGAATAGAGGCAAAAAAAGCTAAAAATTACGCCAAAGCCGATGAGATTAGAAAAGAATTATTAGAAATTGGAATTGCCCTTGAAGATGTTGGCTCTGACAAAACATTATGGAAAAAAATTATTAATTAATTTTAGAGGTTTTGAAGCGAATTTTCTGAAATGAATCATCAAAATTTTTTTCATCAAATTTTTTACTTACCTTAAAAATCACGCGAATATTTTTTTCTTCACCCTTTTTTAGGCGATATTTTTGCGAACAAGGACAATTATATCTTATTAAATATTGATAAAAATCTTTTGGCTCTGAAAGCATATCAATTTTGAATTCAACCACATCTTGACCATTATTAAAAACTCTTAAATTTAACTCATTAAGCTCATTAGTTGAAATTTCGGCTTCCGTTTTGTCGAAAAAAAATTCTAAATTTGGGATGTAATTTGTAACCTCAAATTCCAAATTAACCAAACCTCCTTTTGATCCACTAAAAAAATGAGAAAAATAAATTGGCCAACATTTTCCGGAATTATTGCAATAATTATTGTAAGGCTTCGTAGCAAAAAAGATTAAAATTAGCGCTAAAATTACACGAAATATTGTTCTGTTATCGATTCTCATAAGTTTTAATAAATTTTTAGACATAATTTCACCAGCCAACCTTCTTATTTAAAACATTTTTTTCACAAAAAATTAAATGACAAAAATCTCTCTAAATGAGCCATTTGCAAGATTTGAGAATTGGCTCGAGCTTGCAAAATCAAAAAAAGAAATAATCGAACCAACTGCAATGTGTATTGCCACTGTAAATGCAGGAAAGCCATCTTCGCGCATGGTTTTGTTAAAAAAATTTGATGAGCGCGGATTTTGTTTTTTTACCAATTTTGGCAGCAGAAAAGCTCAAGAATTGCAACAAAACCAAAATGTTGCCCTATGTTTTTATTGGGGGATTTTGGGTTTTCAGGTTAGAATTGAAGGCAAAGTTAGTGAAGTTTCCAAAGAAGAAGCTGATGAATATTTTGCAAGCAGAAGGCGTGAGAGCAGAATTGGCGCTTGGGCTTCAATGCAATCAAAAGAAATGAGCGATTGGAATGAATTTGAAGAAAGAATTAACAAATTCACCGAAGAATTTGAAGGAACAGATGTGCCTCGCCCACAATTCTGGTCTGGTTATAGAGTTGAGCCAGAAATGATTGAATTTTGGCAAGAAGGCGACTTCAGAATTCATCGACGCGAAGTTTATGAAAGATTTGAAGATGGTTGGAAAATCAAAAAAATATATCCTTAAAAATGCCAGAAAAAGACTTTTTAAAATATTGCGAAACCTCTCTAATGGAACTCTCGCAACTTGTTGAATCTTGGGACGAAAAATCGCTATTGGATGTTGAATATTCCGACGGAATTTTGGAAATTGTGATTCTTGCAAGCAAAAAAACTTACATAATTAACCGCAATTTGGGAAATCAGAAAATTTGGTATTCTTCACCATTTTCTGGCGCCGACTATTTTACTTTTGATTTACCACAAAACAAATGGCTCAATCAGGAAAAAATTGAACTGAAAGAAAAACTTATCTCCGAATTAACAAAACTTTAAATCATCAAAATATGAAAAAAATTCTACTTATTCCGGGCGACGGAATTGGTCCTGAAGTTGTGGCACAAGCACAAAAAATCATCAATTTTTTTAACCAAAATTCCGATAAAAAATTTGAAACTTCCGAAGCTCTTCTTGGTGGAATTGCTTATGACAAAAGCGGAACACCATTTCCTCAAGAAACTCTTGATGCCGCGCGTTTATCTGATGCAATTTTACTGGGTGCGGTTGGAGGCCCAAAATGGGAAGTTTTAGAATATAAACACCGACCTGAGCGTGGACTTTTAGGAATTCGCAAAGAATTAGAACTTTTTGCCAATTTGCGTCCAGCAAAGGTTTTTGCTGCCTTGGCTGACAGCTCAACTTTAAAATATGAAATTGTTGCTGGTTTGGATATTATGATTTTACGCGAACTTACCGGCGATCTTTATTTTGGCGAACCGCGCGGGGTTAAAACCTTAGAAGATGGCTCTAGACAAGGAATAAACACCATGACTTACAACTCAAAAGAAGTGGAAAGAATTGCTCGTGTCGCTTTTGATTTAGCGCGCCTGCGTGGTAAAAAACTTTGCTCTATCGACAAAGCTAATGTTATTGAAACCACAGAAATGTGGCGCGAAGTTGTTACTGAAATTGGCAAAAAAGAATATTCCGACATCGCCTTATCGCACATGTATGTTGATAACGCAGCAATGCAGTTAATCAGAAATCCTAAACAATTTGATGTAATGTTAACCGGAAATATGTTTGGCGATATTTTATCAGACGCAGCTTCAATGCTAACCGGATCACTAGGAATGTTACCTTCTGCATCTTTGGGAGAAAAACAAAAAAACGGCAAACAATATGCGCTTTATGAACCAATTCACGGTTCAGCGCCAGACATTGCTGGCAAAAATATTGCCAACCCAATTGCAACAATTCTAAGCTTAGCCATGATGTTTAGATATTCTTTTGCCTATGACAAAGAAGCGCAAATGATTGAAAATGCGGTAGAAAATGTTCTTAATAAAGGCGTTAGAACTGCTGATATCGCCAATTCTAGCGACAAAAAAGTTTCTTGCGAAGAAATGGGTAACGAAATTATTGCCGAATTACAAAAACTTTAATGCCTCTAAAACGACCCTTAACCACAGTCCTTTTAATAATTTTATGTAAAGCGGCTTTTGCGCTTTCATCTCGCCCAACCTCTTTTGAAGATCGCACTAGTTGCGAAGAATCAAAAGGGGTTTGGCGTCAATTTGGCAATGGTTGTGCTGATAATTGCGAAGCAAAATTAGATGAATTTTCGGTCTGCACTCAATCCTTAATTTACTCTTGCGAATGCGGTCAAAAACGCTGCTGGAACAATAATTCATGCGTTTTGATGAGTGAATTTGAAAAAGATTACAAAATTAAAAAAAATGCAGAACAAAAATCTTTATCAGCAGCAAGAAAAAAACGCGAAGCCTTATTTAAAGCTAATCGAAACAAAATTTTAGCCAACTTTAGCGGTCAAAATGGCTCAAATAATCAAAACGCATCTCAAGAAAATCTCGTTCAAGACTCGCAACAAATTGATTTGGGGAAAAATCGCGAAAGCAAAATTGTAATCAATAATCCAGAAGTGCCAATTAGCGAAAATAAAAATGTTGAAACCGATTTATCGGCAATTCAACCACCAGCAGAAAATACAAATTCGTCAGAAAATTCTTCGTCAGAAGTTCCGCCGCTTTTCTTGCAAAAACAAGCCAAAGAGCAACAGGCAAAAGATCAAAAAACAGAAGAAGCAAAAACACCAGAAAGCGAAAAAAACACCAATTCCGCCAACAAAACTAATAACGAAAATAAATCTAGCAGTAATTCCAACGCAAATTCTTCAACTCCAAAAGCTCCACCAGTGCCTCTTCCGCCCGGATTACCCGAAATTAAATTACCAAATTAATGCCAGAAAGATTTTTTAGAATAATCCTGAAACTAATTTTGCGCCTTTTTGGCTTGGGAATCGTTGCTTTTTCGTTAACATTTTTACTTTCGTTACTTAGCTTTAGCCCAGAAGACCCATCATTTAACACCGTTTCAACAAATGATTATATTAAAAATTGGATGGGAAATTTTGGATCACATATTTCCGACATTTCATTCCAACTAATTGGCATTTCGTCATTTTTTTTATGTTTAATAATTTTTGTCATTGGTTCGCGAATAAGTAGTCGCAATGGAATCGCCAATCTTTTACCAAAAATTATCGTCACTCCTTTCGCAATTTTATGCTGTTCGGCATTTTTTGCCACACTTCCACAACCTTCTTGGTGGGAATTTAATAGCTTAGGTGGAGTTAATGGAAGCTTCATAATCGCACAACTTAGCAACATTCCCATCGCCATTTCTGCATCATTTTTTTTGATTTTGTCGTTTTTTTTAATCTCGATTGTAATCGAAATTTCCTTCAAAGATTGGTTCTTTTTTGGCCGTTACACTTACTTAGTTTTAAAATATTTTTATTCCGCTTTTGCCAATATCGCCAAAACTAACGAAACCAAAAATTTTCGACCTCGCCAAGAGGAAATTGCCGTTGAAGTTGCTGACGAAGATGACATTCGCGAAGAAGAAATGCGCAATCTTTTTACTGAAGAAAATTTAGAAGAAGAGCAAGATGAAAGCCGCGAATCTTTGAAAGAAAAATTGCGCAACACCAAAACAAAAAAACCATCGCGTCCAAAAAAATCAAATTACCAATTACCAAGCCCTGACCTTCTAACTGATCGCTCAGCCGAAAATAAAGATAAAAAAATCAGTCGCGATTTAGTCGAAAAGCAATCGGAAATGCTGTTAAAAGTTTTGGATGATTTTGGCGTTCAAGGTAGCTTACTTGGGGCAAAAGTTGGACCAGTTGTCACTTTACATGAATTTGAACCAATTGCTGGCACAAAAGCTTCGCGAGTCATTGGCTTATCAGACGATATTGCACGCTCAATGAGCGCAATATCAGCAAGAATTGCCGTGGTTTTAGGTAAAACTTCAATTGGCATTGAATTACCAAATCCTAAGCGCGAAATGATCTTTTTGCGCGAATTAATCGAATGTAAAGATTACAAGTTTTCGCAACATTTTTTGCCGATGATTTTAGGCAAAGATATTGCTGGAGATATTATGATTGCTGATTTAGCGAAAATGCCTCACCTCTTAATCGCAGGAACAACTGGCTCAGGAAAATCAGTTGGTTTAAATGTGATGATTTTGTCGCTTTTATTCAAACTAAGGCCTGACGAATGTAAGTTTATCATGATTGACCCAAAAATGTTGGAATTGTCAATTTACGACGGCATTCCGCATCTTTTATCGCCAGTTGTAACTGAACCATCAAAAGCCGTAATTGCCTTAAAATGGGTTGTTGCCGAAATGGAAGAGCGCTATCGCTTAATGTCTAGCTTTGCCGTGAGAAACATTGCTGGCTATAATGAAAAAGCAGAAAAAGCGATTATCACTGGCGAAAAATTATCGCGAAAAGTGCAAACGGGATATGATCCAGCAACCGGTCGCCCCGTAATTGAAGAAATTGAATTTGAGCCAAAAAAACTGCCATTCATCGTTGTTATTGTTGACGAAATGGCTGATTTAATGTTGGTGGCTGGCAAGGAAATTGAAAATTCGGTACAACGCTTAGCGCAAATGGCGCGAGCCGCTGGAATTCACTTAATAATGGCAACGCAGCGACCTTCGGTTGATGTAATAACTGGCGTTATTAAAGCAAATTTTCCAACCAGAATTTCCTTTCAAGTTACTTCCAGAATTGACAGTCGTACAATTCTTGGCGTGCAAGGCGCCGAACAATTATTAGGGCAAGGTGACATGATTTATATGTCTGGCGGAGCAAAAATGACAAGGGTTCACGGTCCTTTTTGCTCAGATACGGAAATTGAAAATATTGTAAATTTCATCAAACAGCAAGATTTAGAAGAATTTGGCGAAAGTGATAGCATCTCTTTCGAAGTTCCAATTCCTCGAGAATCGGGTAATGCTGATGGCGGAGATTTTGAAGAAGGTAGCGATGGCGATCTTTATAACAAAGCAATTATGATTGTTAGGCGCGACAAAAAAGCCTCGATTAGCTACATTCAGCGCCAACTTCGCATTGGCTATAATCGCGCCGCCACTTTAATTGAAAAAATGGAAGAAGAGGGAATTGTTAGCGCCCCAAATATTTCTGGAAAAAGGGAGATTATTGAAGAATAGTCTTTTGTAAAATCTGGAATAATAGCTCGTCATCCTTAGGCGTTCATAGTTGCAGGATCAAATTACCTTACAACTAAAAACAAAAAGGCGAAATAATTTTCTAAGCATTACATCACTCTTGACTGATTTGGCGATCGTGACTGATTTACCTTCAAAGCAATTTCTTCTTTGTGCCTTATTGCATCTTCTTTATTTACATCTTCTTTCTGATATCTCTCAACAACACTTTCTGGCACAAAAGTTAAGCGCAAACCAATATTCTTATCCAAATTACTTCGACCAGAAAAGATAGCGCACTCATCACATTTATTTTGGAAGGAAGCAGAAAATGATTTGATAATTCTATTATCAACGCCATCGATTTTCACAACCTCTGAACCTAACACCGCTTTGTAACTCCCTTCTTCACCTTCTTTGCCTATAACCTTGTGACTAATGCCACCATTTTCTTTAGCTGCAGCGATTATTTGTAAAATTTGCTCCTTTTTTAGGCCTTTTTTCTGAAACTCATCTTCAAGTTGACACAAAATTCCAATAAAAGTTTTCTCAATATTTTCTTGAATTTCATTGTTATTATTCGCGCTTTCTGACTCATAAATTCCGTTACCTATTCTAAAATTATTGCCACGCTTAGAATATTTAAACCATACATGATTATTTGCTTGAGAAAGAGCTGGCTTCACTAAAATAGGCGCAATCCTCGTATTGGGAATTAAATCATTTTCTGTGTCTCTTGCTACATCATTTTGTTTAGAGAAAACCCATTCTTTATTATTCCCGCCTTCCTCTTGATTCCCTTGATTTTTTTTGAAAAAAGAATTTTTACCAAGTATTGGTGTGCTTCCAGAATTATTTATGCTTGATTGTTCGCTTACTGAGCGCCTTGAAGTATTTATTTCGTTTTCCTGCGAGTTATGTTTACGACAATATCCTTGATATCTTTCACTCATCGCAGGATCTAATTTTAATATTTCACAATGCTTATAAGTTTCTAATTCCAAAAGCTTCAATCTTTTAAAAATATACTCTCCTGCTTTCTTAGAATTATCATCTTCTCCTTTTGAGATTACATCAATCAATTGATAAAATTGTGTTTTATTTTTTCCATAAATCTGATTATCACTCAGCACTGAAGGCAAATGTTTAGGATCTAAAACAAAGTGAGCAAATTGAGTTGAATAAATTTGATCCAACCCTTTCAAAGCTGCCGAGATACAATTTTTGCTATCTTCTTTACAACCATCTTCAATATAATATTGCCGATATACGAGACCCATATCTTGCATACGCTTTTTATATGCAGCCCATTTTGAATGGTCATACTTTTCACCAACAAATTTTTCATATTCTTCAACTTCCGCAATCTCGATTCCTTCTTCTTTCGCAAAATTTGAAATATTTCTGCCTAAATCAGAATAAAATCTTTTACCATCCGAAACCTTTTCATCATTCAACAATTTATTATCAGATCCATTTATTTGCATTTCCTGCAAAAGCTCAGGAACATTGAATAATATATAAGAAAATAACGAATTTGTAACTTTAGGCGACTCTTTTAACCAATGATACACATTTGCTCCACGAAGAGTAAGAGTGGTTGTTAAGCCAGTATAGAAATTATTGTTATTAAAAATTGGTAAATCTTTAATTCCTTTATTTTGCAAAGTGTCGCTGCCCAAAGCTGATAAATAAAAAATTATTTTAATATTATCTGCATCAAGAAGTGATTGTTGTACATTTTGATCTTGTATCAAAAGCTTTACACATGACTGAAATCCAATTGCTGAAGGAGTGAAGTTATTTTTTTGTAAATCTAACCATTTATTCTGAAGCAACGAGTTTAATAATGTGATTTTGGCTTCATTCTTTCGTAAAAAAGTTATCGCTTCATCGCGCTTTTTCGGCGTATTTTCAAATTTATTTTTCAAACCCGTAACTAAACCCTCAACAGCAGCATATCTTGCAGCCCCCGCAACCACATCACTATTATTGTTTTTTGTAACAGCACTTTTGCTCATACTTCATATTATGATTAAAATTATTTTAGGTAAATACTATTACGCCCCCCAATTTTCAATGTAAATTTAAGAGAGTATTTTCAGCAAAACTTTGTTTAAATTCCGCCTTAAATTCCATCGGGCTTTTGTAGCGTAGTTTTGAGTGAAGATAATTTTGGTTATACTCGCCAAACCAGTTGGTTAGTGACTTAGCAAGATGCTCCAAATTATCAAACTCGTTAATCCAAAGACATTCTTCTTTCATTGTGCGCATGAAGCGCTCAGTGTCAGCGTTGCCTTTTGGGTTGTTATAGCTTGTAAAAGCCAGATTAATTCCAAGATTTTTACAAGTTTCTTTAAAGCTGGTTGAAGTGGATTGGCAGCCATTTTACTCGCAATTTTTTATTTTTTTAATTGAGCGAGTTGCAAATTACTCGCTTCGCTGCGTCATTTGTTATCGTTTTGGTATTTCAAAATTTTTTTAAAAAATAAAAAAAGCCGCTGATAAACTTAATTTATCAGCGGCTTTTAATTCTAAGATTCTAAAAAATTTAGTTCTATTTCTTATAAGGATATACCGTTCCTTCTAATCTTGTGGTATACACAGTTCCAACAAGTCCATATGTCCAAGACTCTGTAATTCTAATATTAGTTAAGTAATCATTACCCGCTTGAGCACGAAGAATCTGATATGCGCGCTCTTGGCGATCGTTTATGTTAATCGGTATAACTAATAACAATTGAAATCCACTAGCTGTAGCAGAAACCTCTCTGCCTCTAGTAAAGTCAACGGTGCTGTTGTTGACCTTTTTACTAGAGTCTCCAAATTGAATCGGAACTCCAGAACATGAAGAAATAGCAAGACATGCCAAAATGACTAATCCAGAAATGGTTTTATTGAATACTTTCATTATTTTACCTCCCTAATTGCTTCACCAGAAATTGTAACCTTTCTAGCGGTACCTATTATCCACCAATACCAATCTTCTTTATAAGTAATGTCAGTTAAAGAAGTTGCGCCCGGAGCTTTCATTAAGGCGTCTATATAAGCTCTTTGAGTACGAGAATTTAATCCCATTGGAATTACATAATACGCTGTAGAAACTACTCCGTGGGAACCGGTCGCCGTTCCAGTTACTTTACCTAGCTTTTCGTACTTATTAGGTGGAGTAGTATATAATGTTTGGGTGTTTGAAGAGCAGCTAGCTAGAATTGATAATCCTAGAATTGCAAACAAAGCAACCTTGAGGTTTTTTTGATGTAAGATCATTTTGACGATAATTGAAAAAATTAATTAAGATTAGTTAACAGCTATAATGTTATAGCGATTTA
>JACCDX010123393.1_pt1 | contig 73170 bp, 76 predicted proteins | sample 7449681 | NCBI WGS metagenome assembly JACCDX01 (sample SAMN15323450, study PRJNA562643) | freshwater metagenome | isolation source: river surface water | place: USA:Blue River Watershed | collected 2017-08-18 | reverse complement strand
GGATCGGATTGCAATGGCTGGACAGACAATTCAAATGGTCTCGCAGGACAGACGGGCATGGCCGACATGACGGATTACCGCTATATTGATGGCGGTAATCCGGTTTGCGCCAGCACTTTAGGCTTTTACTGTGTCGAACAGTAAAGGCTCATTGCTCAGCGAAGGCAGCTCGCCCACCAAACTCCGTCGAGGTCATATTGATTGCACTTTTTCAAGTGATCTGAATTCACCAAACTTTGAAACTGCAAATACAATTCGGCTTTAAATTGGCCGGGATCCTGGAGTTCGTCTTCCGTTTGAACGGTTTGGCTGACCACTTGGTCCCCGTCACAGGCAATTGTGAAATTTGGTTGCGATTTCTCGTTCTTGACGTAAACGGCCACACAGTTTGTCGTGTCTTCAAATGATTTCGCCGTCGTGTTTTGTGCTAAAACAGTTGTCGCCCAGAATGACAAAATCGCCATGGAAATTGAGAAAATTTGTTTGTTCATAAGACCTTCCTTTCAGTGAAGTGACAGAAACATAAGGATCTTCTTAAAGAACGTAAATCAGTCAAAAGGACTATCAAATTAATAAGGATAATCAGCAATTTAGAAACCCTTTTGGGCATTTGTCCTAGGCGATCAATCTGCGATTAAACGCTTGTGAAGCTTGTTCTCCAAATCGGATTCAGTTAAAATGCGGGCCATCTATGTATCAACTTCGCCCCTATCAGCAAGAAGCCGTTCAAAACACGCTTCAGTTCTTCCGAAAAAGAAGAGAGCCGGCCGTGATTGTTCTGCCAACAGGGGCAGGAAAAAGTCTGGTCATCGCTGAGCTGGCCCGAATTGCCAAAGGCCGAGTTCTCGTCCTGGCTCACGTCAAAGAGTTGGTCGAACAGAATCATCAAAAGTACACCAGTTATGGACTGCAAGCCGGAATTTTCTCAGCGAGTCTTGGACAGAAGGACAGATCGCAGAAGGCGATATTTGGCAGTGTTCAGTCTGTCGCTCGAGCTGAGGACTCTTTCTTTGATGATTTCAGTCTTCTGGTGATCGACGAATGTCATCGTGTTGCCGAAGAAGGGTCGACTCAGTATCAAGAGATCATTCAAAAGCTGACCGACAGGAATCCCAATCTCGCCATTCTGGGATTGACGGCCACTCCTTATCGCTTGGGAATGGGTTGGATTTTTGAAGTCGGCCACAATGGCGAAATCAAAACCGACAAAAAACGATTTTTCAAACAATGCGTCTATGAACTTCCCCTGACCTATATGATCAAGAATCAGTATCTGACGACACCGGTCAAGGTCGACATTCCCGTCACTTGCTACGATTTTTCTGAGCTGTTTGAAAAAGGGGAGCGATACACGACGGCCGATGTCGAAGTGGTTTTAAAAAGTCAAAAACGCCTGACTCCTTTAATTGTGAAAAACATCGTCGATATTGCAACAAAATTTAATCGCAAGGGAGTGATGATTTTCTCAAGCACCGTGAAGCATGCTGAGGAAATTATGCAGCACTTGCCAGCTGATCAAGCTCGTATTGTTTTGGGGGACACGGAGATTCGAGAAAGAGATCAAATTGTCGAAGATTTCAAAAATCGAAAATTCAAGTACCTGGTTAACGTTTCCGTTTTGACAACGGGCTTTGATGCTCCTCACGTGGATGTGATTGCAATCATGCGTCCGACCGAGTCCAATGCCCTTTACCAGCAGATCATTGGCCGTGGTCTTCGATTGAGCGAAGGAAAAAAAGACTGTTTCATCTTGGATTACACAGGGATGAGTCACGACATTTTTGCTCCGACAGTCAGAGACAAGAAACCCGCCAAAGACACAGTGCCCGTTCGTGTTCCCTGTCCCGAATGTGAATTCGAAAACGATTTCTGGGGCTACGTGGATGACGACGGAATTTTAATCGAACACTTTGGAAGACGTTGCCAAGGGGGAATTCGCGATCCTCTGACTTGGCAAGTGAAGCCCTGCGGATACCTTTTCCGCTTCAAGCTTTGTCCCAGCTGTTCAACGAAAAACGAAGTGACAGCCCGAGAGTGTGAGCACTGCAAAGCCACTTTGGTGGATGCCGATGCCAAACTCAAGCAAGCCCGCCTTTCCAAAAATGCTCACATCATGGAGCCGGAGCGGCTCGAGTTCCATGAAAGACTGGATAAGAATGGAAAAGAATATCTCGAAGTTCGTTTCTACGATTGGAATGGAGAATATTTGAGCGAGGCTTTTTTCTTCAACAATCCGACGGCCATCAAGAAGTTCAATATCAACTTCCTCAGATCGCATTTACGTCGGCCCGAGTTGGCAATGGACATGACATCTCCAAAAGAGTTTCTTAAATATCAGATTCTCATGCGCAAGCCTGCCTATGTGATTGCTCGCAAGCAGGATAAATTTTGGCGAATCACCGAGAAAATATTCCCCGAAGAAATTGCTTAATTTTTTGAATCTTTCCTGGGGTCCCCAGGAGCCCCAGGCGCTCGAACGAATTTATGTAAAATTGAAGAGCCAAGAGGATTTCATTTGTGCCATGATCAACCTAAGAGGGAAGGCCATGCAGAACAAATTGGATCTCAATGAATTGATTTTAGACGAAGAGCTTCAGCTCAAAAAGCTTCGAGAGCTTGTGGAAGACTCCATCAAGGAAGAGGAGCTTCTTTCGAACAAGCTGGTCGAACTTGAAAAGGATGAAAATCTGACTCGCGGACAAGTCATTGCTGATCGGGTGGCCGAGTTTGGTGGCAGTTGGACATTCATTCTTTTTTTCTTTTTTGTCTTGTTTGCTTGGATTGGGATAAATCTGTGGATTCTCAAGGACCGGGCCTTCGATCCTTATCCCTTTATTTTGCTCAATTTGATTTTGTCCTGCGTGGCCGCACTCCAGGCTCCGATTATTATGATGAGCCAAAACCGACAAGAGGACAAAGACCGTCAACGAGCCCGCAGTGATTACATGGTGAATTTAAAAGCGGAAATGGAAGTGAGAGCACTTCACAAAAAAATGGATTTGCTTATCACCGAACAAATGCAAAATTTGTTCAAAGTTCAACAGGCACAACTGGATTTGCTAATTGATTTGCAGAAAAATCGCGAAGTTATTAAAGGGAAAGAGTAGGGGAAATTCGAAATCTGAACAGTGCCCGTTCGTTTGAAAGGGCACTGTGGAAATTGCGTCGAAGATATTACTGCTCAACGCAGTAGACATAACCCGGAGTCGAACAAAAGACGTTCACGTTGCCGTAAGAATGGAAGCTAGTTCCAGTCAAATTAGGTCGACCATAAGAAGCTTGTGCCGGATTGGCCCAAGCTGTCCAATCAGAACAATTGGCATTTGTCACTTCAGCATAAGCACTGTTCAAGCCGGTGTAGACCCAAGCCGCTGAACTAGACAGGGAATTGGCCAAAGTCACATTGAGATATGCAAAGGCATTGGTCGTACCCATGGTGGCTGCATAGTTGGTATTGCAATATTTCGTGCTGCCCAACAAAGGCCAATCCTGGCGGCCCGTGTTCGAGCTGGTGCAATCAGCTGAACCTGTGCAAGCCATGCGTCCTGTCGAATCATAAAGAAGAGCTTTCGCAGTTCCAGAAAAACCGGAAGGCTTCTGCGCATTGCAGGCAGCATCGGCCCCGGCTTTGCCACCGAAGTTACCCATGGAAACGCTAGCCAAGTAAATCATTTTTCCATCACACAAAGTTGACCGGGCAGTCGAAGTGTAAACTGCAACCAGATCCAGATCGTTTTTGACGAGGACTGTGAAATAGTATGATGTTTCATCCGTTAGTCCAGTGACCGCTTGAGACAAGGTGTTGGCCGTCCAATCCATAACCAGTGTTCCATTGGCCTCGGCAGTCGCCGCATCAGCAATATTATTGGAAGTGGAAGAAACCAGCTTATATCGCAAATTCGCAGTGGCTGTGAGGTCATCCGATGCCGCTCCCCAGTTGACGGTGAGGCCCGTCGTGCTCACTGAGGTAAAGGAAATGCCAGTGCCAGGAGTTGGAGAACCTGGAAGAGTCGTCGTTGTCGTCGATGCTGAATCCGTTTCCTCAGCTGGCTCACAAGCTGCGAAGAGAAAAAAAGAAGATAAAATCAGAGCTTTCATTGATCGTGAAAATTTCAAGTAGTCCCCCAAAATAGAAATCTAGTTATAAAGAAACTGTGAGATCAATAAGCCGATTTGGCAAAGTACATCTCTGATCATGAGACCTTAGCTGGACTATCGTCGGTCTCCAGTTAAACGCCGCTGGAGAGGGATTTCTCGATTTCGAGATGATCTTGATCATAACCTCCCAAGCTCCAGTTCAATTAGGATCGAGTATTGAATCATGATTTAAAAGGATAGGAGCAACCATGAGCGTCAGGGGCATGTCTGAAATCGACATTGTTTTGTTCGGTGTCCTTCGAAAAAATGTGCCCGCCGGATGTTTGAAATTGAGACTGGCCAACCAAGTCACAGTGGCGGAACTCAAAGAAAAGATCTGTGGTGTGCTGCGCGAACTCATTCCTGATTTCAATCAGTCCCATTTGGTGATTGAAGCCAAAGTGGCCTCGGAAACAGAAATTTTATCCGAGGACGTCTGTATTCGGGGTCACTGTCGGTTGGCGCTGTTGCCGCCAATATGCAGAGATTGAGACATAATATTCGAAGAATGTGATGTTAAAGGAGCCTCTCCCATATTAAATATTGAAGATATTGCAACTGTGAAAAACCGAAGGGGAAAAAATGAAAGCCTATGAAGCTCCAGATTTTTTGAATATTGACGCTCATTTATCTAGTGAAGAAAAAATGATTCGAGACTCGATCCGCGAATTTGTTTCCAAAGAAATCATGCCGGTCATTGGCACTCATTATGAAAATGGAACTTTCCCCACCGATCTCATTCCACAGTTGGCCGAATTGGGAACTCTGGGGGCAACGATTCAAGGATATGAATGCGCGGGTGTCAACTACACCTCTTACGGTCTGATTATGCAAGAACTGGAGCGCGGGGATTCTGGCATTCGCAGTTTCGTGAGTGTGCAAGGTGCTCTGTGCATGTTTCCAATAGATGCCTTTGGAACAGAAGAGCACAAAAAGAAGTATTTGCCCAAAATGGCCAAAGGCGAATTGATTGGCTGTTTTGGTTTAACTGAACCTGATTTCGGGTCCAATCCTGGTGGCATGATCACCCGTGCGAAAAAAGATGGCTCTCATTATGTTCTCAATGGCTCAAAAATGTGGATCACCAATGGTGGCTTGGCCGGGGTCGCCATCGTCTGGGCGAAGGACGACAATGATAAAATTGTTGGATTTATTGTCGATAGAGATCTCAAAGGATTTTCAGTTCGTAATATTGAAAAGAAGTTTTCTTTGAAGGCTTCTGTAACCAGCGAGTTGATTTTTGAAGACTGCCGAGTGCCAGCTTCCCAGATGCTCAATGTCCAAGGATTGAAAGGGCCATTTGCCTGTTTGAACAATGCTCGATACGGAATTTCTTGGGGCGTTCTGGGATCTTCAATGGCTTGCTATGACGAGGCATTGAATTACAGCAAAACACGAATTCAATTTGATAAGCCGATTGCAGGTTTTCAGTTGGTACAAGCTAAACTCGTGGAAATGTTCACAGACATCACACTTGGCCAGCTGTTGGCTCTGCATGTGGGTCGCTTGAAAGACAAAGATCAAGCTTTGCCAGCTCATATTTCAATGGCCAAAATGAAAAACGTTTCGAATGCCCTGAAACATGCTCGCATGACTCGCGATATTCTTGGGGCCAGTGGCATTACCTATGAGTATCAGTGTGGTCGTCATATGCTCAATTTGGAATCGGTGAATACTTATGAGGGAACCGAAGACATTCATCGTTTAATTTTAGGTCATCACATTACGGGTATTCCAGCATTCAAATAAAATGGACTTATTCAATCTTTCTCTCATCAATAATTTTGTCATCTGTGTCGGAACCATTAATGGTTCGGGAAGCCAGTCAGCAAATCATATTTTGCTGAAATCTTTATTCCGAATGGGAATACCGGTGGGCAGTAAAAATGTTTTCCCATCGAATATTGCCGGTCTACCCACTTGGTTTTGGATTCGCGCTTCGGATGCCGGATATTTAGGCCGACGAAAAGAGGCGGATATCATGGTGGCGATGAATCCGCAGACATTGATGGACGATCAAAAAATCGTCAAAGCTGGTGGATATTTTATCTACAACTCTGATGTTGGCGGATTCAGGCAAGAGGCTAAAAGGGGAGATATTCATTACCTGGGAGTGCCTTTTAGAAAACTGGTGGATCAGGCCACCGATCAGCCCAAAATTAAGAAAATGCTCGTGAATGTGATTTATGTCGGCATACTTGCAAATCTGTTTGGGTTGGAAAAAGAAACTGTCTTGTCCTGCATCCAAGATCAATTTGGACATAAAGAATCTGTCGTAGCTCCAAATCTCAAGGGCTTCGAAGTCGGTTACCAGTGGGCCGAAGAAAACAAGAGGGAGATTGAAGCCGCATTTCAAAAGCCATTCCCATTCAGAGCTGAAAGACGAGCTCAAAGAGAAGAGGCACTTCTCATGGACGGGAATACGGCTGCGGCTCTGGGAGCTGTATTTGGTGGGTGTACTTTTGTCTCCTGGTACCCCATCACACCTTCCTCATCCTTGATCGAAAATTACGCAAAATACGCCAATGAGCTCAACACTGAGCCGAGCGGAAAGAAAAAGTTTGCAGTTGTCCAAGCAGAAGATGAGTTATCAGCAGTTTGTATGATTTTGGGAGCGGGATGGACTGGAGCTCGAGCCATGACCGCGACCAGCGGTCCGGGACTGAGTTTAATGAGCGAAGCTGCTGGTTATGCTTACTATGCTGAGATTCCATGTGTGGTTTGGGATGTGCAGCGAGTGGGGCCTTCGACGGGAATGCCCACTCGGACAGCCCAAGGCGATATCCTATCAGCCATTTATTTGTCACACGGGGATACCAAACATCCACTTTTGCTTCCGGGAAATATCAAAGAGTGTTTTGAATTTGCTCAGTTGGCATTTGATTTAGCTGATCGTTTACAGCAAATGATTTTGGTCATGAGTGATTTGGATCTTGGGATGAACACGTGGCTTGAGAAATCTTGGCCATATCCGAGCAAACCTTTCGATCGCGGAAAAGTGCTCAGTGAGACCGATTTGGAGAAAATCGGATCTTACATGAGATACACCGAGACAGATGGAGATGCGATTGCGCCGCGAACATTGCCAGGGACAAGAAAAATGAATGCTTCTTACTTCACGCGCGGAAGCAGCCATAATGCCAAAGGGCTCTACACTGAGAATTCTCTAGAATACAAGGAAGTGGTCGATCGTTTGGCGCGCAAGTGGTTCACGGCTCAACAATGGATTCCCTCACCCATCGTTCAGGACCAAGGGCACCGTTTTGGGATCATCGCCTACGGATCGACCGATTTGCCGATGGCTGAGGCCCGGGACATTTTAAAAAAGAATGGAATGAGCACGGACTACTTGCGTTTGAGAGCTGTGCCTTTCTCTGATGAAGTTCGATGCTTTCTTGAAAGACACGAAGTCGTCTTTGTCGTCGAACAAAACCGCGATGGGCAGATGGCGCAGTTGTTGATGACTGAATTTCCGGAATACGCTCGAAAACTCGTGAGCATTCGTCAGTATGATGGCTCACCAGTGACAGCAGAAGATATTTTCGAACCTCTGTTGCAATATTCATCTCGAATTCAAGGAGCTGACGCCCACTTATGAATGAAATGTCTTTACCTCCAGTTGGAGCGACGAATTCCATTGGTTTAAGCAAAAAAGACTATTCCGGCGGTGTTTCCACTCTTTGCACAGGTTGTGGACATGACTTGATTTCAAGCCACGTGATCACCGCCTGTTATCAAGCCAACATTCACCCATTTGAGCTGGCGAAAATGTCCGGAATTGGATGTTCCTCAAAAATTCCGGCTTATTTTATTTCAAACTCTTTTTCATTCAACTCCATGCATGGAAGAATGGCTCCGATCACAACGGGAGCGAAAGTCTGCAATTCTGATCTCAAGATGTTGGGAATCAGTGGTGACGGAGACACGGCCAGTATTGGTTTGGGGGGCTTTGCCCATTTGATTCGTCGGAATGTGCCGGTTTGTTATATTGTCGCCAACAATGGTGTTTATGGTCTAACCAAAGGTCAATTTTCAGCAACTTCTGATAAAGGGGCCAAATTAAAAGCTGGAACCTCCAATCCATTTGAGACCATTGATTTGTGCACTTTGGCTCTCGAATTGGGATGCACTTTTGTTGCACGCTCTTTTTCAGGCGATGCCAAACAATTAGTTCCTCTCATTCAAGCCGCTCTTAAACACAAGGGCACTGCCGTGATTGATGTTTTCTCCCCATGTATCACTTTTAACAATCATGACGGTTCGACCAAAAGTTACAATTATGTGAAATCCCACGATGTGGTTTTGCAAGAGCTTGGATTTTTTAATCCCCAAGAAGCGGTCGTCGTTGACTATAAGGAAGGAACAAAGGAATTGATCGAACTGCCGGATGGCTCAAAAGTGTTACTGAATAAGATCGATTCCCGATTGCACAATGTGCACGATCGATTGAGTGCGGCTCAAGTGCTCACGGAAGCTCGTTTGAATGGCGAGATATTGACTGGCTTATTTTACATTCGTGAAGATGAGCCAAGCCTCATAGATAATCTCAACTTGGTGGACAAACCATTGGCTTTTTTAAGCGAAAAAGAATTGAGACCCACAGAGGACTTGTTCAACAAAGTCATGGGTCAATTCAAATAATAAGCAGCTTAAACTCCGAAGAAGGCTCGTCCGCGACGCAGGATTTGATTGTAAGCTTCTGGTGTCGTTGTCGGAGTTTCCACTCCGGCTTCAAAGGTTCCGCCGACGACAACTGAATCTTGCCGAGAGAAGATATATCCGCCTTGAATGCTCAAGAGGTAACCGAGATTTTGGGGTTCCAACAGCACGAGCTGTCCTCTCATTCCCACCAGTTGCGTATCCCTAAAGACAGATTTCGCTCCCAAGCCCATGCAATTGACAATCAGCTGCTCTGACAATGCGGCAATATCGTTCCGACTGGCAAAACGGGCTTCCATAATTTGACCCCCCAGTCGCTGAACTTCACGAGTCAGCCAAGGAAGGTAAATCGGAGTTTCCACTAACAAAGTCCATGCGTAGGATCCGGGTCGGCTGGGTCCTTGAAAAGGCAAAGTTCGGAGTGGGAAGGATCGTCCACCGGGGACAGTTCCCTGCGGAAAGCGAGTGAATCCAGACCCCGATCCCACCATGAAATTGGGCGCATAGCTGACTCCGGCGCCTTGCTCATCAAGGGGGGCGTATCGTTTCCAAGATCGCAAAATCAAATCATTCATGGAAAGATGCGAAGGGATTTCAACAACACTGGGTGAGAATTGCCCGCCAGCAACACTGGAGGTGATGTTCGGATGAAATTTGTCCGAGTAAATTCGAACTCGATAGCCTTTTTCCAATAGGACATAGGCCGTGGACAGTCCCACCACGCCAGCACCGAGAACAGCGACTTCGCGATCTGAAATCCCAGCCGCACTTCGTCTCTGTTCGAACAATTCAACTGCTTTCTCGGCAACACCCCAGGAAAGAGTAATGCCGGCGCCCCCGTGACCATAATTGTGAATGATGAGCTTCTTTGATTCACTCCAGCTCTCGGATTCAAGACGGAATCCACCCTGGCGGTAAGGTCGGACACCGGCAATGTGTCTCTGAACTCGGTTAAAATCAGGAGTGATTTGTTGCGGCCAAGTTCGCTCGGCAGGATTGGGAATTTTCCAAACAGGCTTGTAGGGAAGGGCGATGGGTTGTTGAACGTATTGATTCCAATCAATGCTTTCAATTGGTTCTAGCGCAAATTTTTTCCCCAATTTGCCGGCCCAAGCCAGCGGAGTTTGAGTTAAGAGCCCCATTCCAAGAATTGCATTTTGATATCGGAGAAAGTCGCGTCGGTTCATAGTCCTGCCTTGCCGCCGACTTTTCCCCGAGCACCTCCCAAAAGTCAAAGAGGGAGGGGGCTCCTTTGGAAAATTTTTACAATTCGGGACTCAGCCCTCATAAGCTTCACGAAGTTTTTCGATATCCAGCTTCACTTGCTTGAACATTTCATTCATGGCTCGGCTCTTGTTGGGAGACTCGGGCTCTTTCTGCAGTTTCTCGAGAAAAGTGGGAGTGACTTGCCAAGACAGCCCGTATTTGTCTTTGAGCCATCCACATTGAACGCCCTGACCTCCTCCGCTGGTCAGTTGATTCCAGTACTGATCGATTTCATTCTGCGTTTCACAGTGAACGATCAAGGAAATGGCTTCATTGAATTTGAAAATGGGTCCGCCATTCAAGGCGAGAAAATTCTGCCCGTTCACTTGAAATTCAATGCTCATCACGGAGCCGGCTGGTTTTTGATGAAACTCAAAACCTTCTTTCCCAAATCTTGTCACGGCTCCAATTTTTCCATCTTTGAAAATCGATGTGTAAAACTGCGCAGCTTCTTCCGCCTGAGTGTCAAACCAAAGACAAATTGTAAGTGGTCTCATAGAAAACTCCTTGGTTTTTAATTTTCTTTCAAGAATTGTTCCAGTTTGTCGAAGGAGCCAGTCCAACCCAGAGTCATGCCAGCTCTTCCATTGAGGAAAGTGTCGAGCTCTTCTGGTGAGCATTTCCCAAAGGGTTCCCAAGTCACAGTCACTCGAGTTTGATCAGAGCCTTCCGCCGTGAAAGTGACATTCGTCAACATGGTCTCAGGCCAAGTGGGACTGAGCGGGTGGCGGCTGACATTTTCATTTTTATCACAAAACTGCTGAGTGTAGACTAAGCGATGGGGAGACGTGATTTCGATATATTGAGCTCTGCCATACATTTGAATGTCAGAGTCATTGGTCATCATATAAAAAGTGCTGCCTCCAGATTTGAGTTCTGCGCGAATAAACTCCATGCGAAATCCAGTGGGCGCCAACCATTGAGAAAAGAGCTTCGGATTCGTCCACATTTCAAACATTTTTGCCAATGGAGTTTCAAAACTGCGATTAATGACAAAACGGTTCTTCCCCGAGATTTCAAAATCCAAAAATTCAGCCAGGCGATCCCAAGTCGCATTGCCACCGGCTTTTTTGATAAATTGTCCCATCTGTTCGGCTGTCTCGGCATCTTTGAAAGCCATCGTCATTTCCATCTGCGTCTTCTGATGGATTTCGGTAAAAGTGACAGTGACTCGAAACAAGGGGGGCTGTTTTTCATTGGCGCCATGATCGTAAACCAAGCGACGGTATTGTTCGACTTCGTGATAAACAGTGATATTGGGATAATCAACGCCGTCGGGCCCATGCATTGTGTACTTCCAAGTTCCACCGGGTTTTAAATCTTTTGAATGATGAGTCAAAGTGAAGCCTCGAGGTCCCCACCACTGTGCCACTTTCTTGGGATCGGTCCAGGCCTCCCAAACTGTTTTGACAGGAGCATCATAGGTACGTGAGAGGTGGATTTCATTTGATGGTTTTTTCGAGGACATTTTTTCCCTTTCGGCTTTTTGGAAGTGTCTGCTTTTAAGCCTGTTTTTCAAGTCAAGCATGTGAAAGTGAGATTCCACAGTCCAATTCTGAGCTTTTGCGATGATGACGATTTCGGAAAATCCATGGATTAAAAGCGGACGAAAAGTTTCCGATTCTGTCACTCAAGACTTTGGTGCAGTCTGGAAATGGTTCCTTTGAGGTCTAGTCGCCCTGGACCTAAGTTCTGACAAAGTCTGTTTAAGTCATTTCGTTTAACTGTCATACACAAGCAAGTTGCAAGCTTTACTCATTTCAACGATCATATTCATGTAAGAGAAATTATTTATTGGGTCGTTTGCGTTAGTCAGGGAGTGATCGTCGATGTCCAGTGGCGATGTGAATTCAATCATGAAGCCAACAATTATTGAGCATGAAAGCTTGAAATTTGTCGGCTTGAAAACCTGCATTCGCAGTGATTTTAAAGCTCCCAATGATATGACTCGAGTTCCGCTGCTTTGGAAAGATATCGCTCTTCTGACAGCCAATTTAGCCAATCGTTTGAGCCAAGAAAGATTTGTTTTGATCACAGGGGATATGCCGACTGGTAAGAGCAAAGAAGCTCATTACCATGCGCTTGTACCAGTGAAAGATTTTAGCGAAGTGCCAGCTCCTTTGATTCAATTTGAAATTCCAAAGGGAAGATTGGCTAAATTTCGCCACAAAGGCTCACCTCAAAATGTCGGTCAAACAGCTCTGATCGTGTTGCGACAGTGGCTTCCTCGCTCCAATGAGATCTTAGCCAATACTTCTGAGATGATGATTTATCCTGCGGACTTTGACCGAAATGACCCGGAAGCCGAGTTTGATTACTGTGTGTTTCTCGGGCAAGAGGGCGTTGAGGAAAGTTCAGATTCCTAAATTAAAATTGAGCCTGTCCCTGCCCAATTCGATCTCCATTGAGTATCACAATATAATGAATCGGAAAGGCCTGACTGAGCATGGCGCTGACTCCGCAATATTTTGTTTGTGATAACTGAACGGCCTCTAAAAGAATTTGTGGTTCCACATTGCCCGTAGCATTGACGTTCAAAGTCACACCCGTGAAAACGGCTGGGTAGACACCCGTGGTGGTCGTAATATCCAGGTCCACGGTTAAACTTTCGAAACTCTGTCGGTGCTTCTTGAGAAGTCCGACCACGTCCATGGCCATGCATCCGCCCAATCCACAGGCCACCAATTCTTTGGGAGTCATTCCGCTCGCTGTTCCCACTGGAGATTTGGCATCCATGATCACGATGTTGCCATCCGCGTGTCCCTCGAATTTCATTCCCTCTTTCCAAACAACCTGCGTTTTCATGGCCACCTCTCGAATTCTTTGGATTTGATGGGAATATATTATATCAAAAGAAGGTGTCAATAAACCCATTGGAATCTCCCCTCCAGGAGACTTTAAAAATTTCTCGAATTCTCCACGCGGGCTACATTTTCCAATGTGGAGAAACTCAAATTGCCTTTGATCCGATTTTCGAGAATCCGTTCAGTCGCAATTGTCATGCTTTCCCACCCGTGAGTTTTGACACGCAGAAAATCAGTCAATTAAATTTGGCAGCTGTCTTTATTTCTCACTATCATGATGATCATTGCTCTTTGGAAAGTCTTGATCTTTTGGATCGCAAGACGCCCATTTATCTCTATTGTCAATTTGAGGAGCTATTCGATTGGATTCGGGCCCTCGGGTTTTTGAATGTCCATTCTCTCAAACTCAACGAATCTCTGAAAGTGGGTCCATTTGAAGTTATTCCCCGCAGGGCTCTTGATGAGGATGTGGATTCCCTTTTTCACATCAAAGCTGCTGGTTTGAATATTTTAAATGTTGTGGATTCTTGGATAGATGAAACCACGATTGAATTGCTGTCTCAGACCTCACCTTGGGATCTCGTGCTTTGGCCATTTCAAACGATGAGAGAATTGGAAGTTTTATCTCCTTCGCGAGCTTTTCGAGCGCCAGCAGATCTGCCGGCCGAGTGGATTTCCCAGTTGAAAATGCTCAAGCCTCGGTTTGTGGTTCCCAGTTCTTGCCAGTTTTTGATGGAAAATTGGTCCTGGTACAATCACTCGTTTTTTCCAATATCCTATCAACAGTTTTGCCTAGAGGTCAGTCAAGCACTCCCGGAGACCCGGTTGATTCGGCTCGATCCCTCAGTTTCGATTAGCATCGATTCGAAATCCCTGGTTTTCGCCGAGCCGTTGTCCTGGATTCATCCCCAAGGGAACGCCAGTGTGGATTATGACTACAAACCCGAATTGACTGCGCCATCCACTGCTGAAATTGCTTTGCATTTTCCAGCCCTCGAGCCGACTCAATTGGATAAGGTCCTTAGATTCTGTCGCGAGGACCTGCCACGGAAATTTCAATCTTTGGAAATTTCCGATGACCCCTTTTTTCATCAAACGAGAGTTTGGAGGCTGTCGTTATATGATCATATGGGAATGCCTATTCATTTTTATTATCAAATCCAGGGAACGGAACTGCAGGCAATCTCAGAACCGGTGCGGCCATTGGCTTGGACTACGGAAGTCCCGATTGGAAAACTGTTTTCGGCCTTGGAAGAGGGTGAAGCGCTGACCTCGATGTACATTCGGATCAATGATGGACGCTTTGATCCTCAAGTCGAAGTTGATCTATTAGAAGTGGATGTTTTGCAGGATCCCCTGATTCGTTGTCTTTTCACGGGAGTGTTTGGGGCCTATCAGAAAGCTCAATTGGAGAAATGGCTATCAAAAAGGAGCTCAAATCAATCAGTTTAGTCCTGAATTCGAATAGGATGGATTTGAAAGGGTAAATGAGACCTTTTTCCATTCAAAATAAATTGCTAGGTAAAATTGCAGTCTGCTGGTAGTTTGCATCCAAGAATTTGCTAGTTTCGAGAGTCTGTGTGCATTGTGTTCATGTCCTCCTAGTTAGCGCTCATGCCTTTAGGAGGTCTTATGAGTAAAAAACTTTATGTCGGTAACATCCCTTATACTGCTGATGATCAAGCTTTGGTCGATGCTTTTTCTGAGTGTGGTCAAGTCACTTCAGCAAAAGTCATCACTGATCGTGAAACTGGTCGCAGCAAAGGTTTCGCATTCGTTGAAATGTCGACTGATTCTGAAGCGACAAGTGCAATTGAGCGCTTCAACGGTGCAGACTGGAACGGCCGCGCAATGAATGTCAGCGAAGCAAAACCACAAGCTCCTCGCGAAAATCGCGGTGGTGGCGGCGGTGGTTTCCGCAATCGTTACTAATCTGTTGATTCAATAGATGATTTAAAAAAGCCAGCCTGAAAGGGTTGGCTTTTTTTTGGTTTTTCAACTTTCCTTGAGAACTTCAATCCGAAATCCACGATTGATTCCCAAATCTCGGACATTTCCCTAGCCCAATCCAATTTAATGGCATTTGGACTGGCTGAACTGTGGCCACTCTTTTGAAAAGACGTCTTTGCGTTCCCTTCGGAACAATCAACACAAAGGAGTCTTTATGAAAATGTTCGTAATGTTAGCTGCCGGTTTGCTTTCTGTTTTCTCTCTGAAATATCTGACCCGACCGGTTACCATGAGTGAAGCTGAGCAAATCCTTCGCGAGATTCCTTCGCAGAATCTCTATGCGACCTGCGGTGCCGGCTCGCATGGTGGAGATCGAGATCCAGTTGGCGGCAAGAAGAGTTGAGCCATGGAGTTGGAGAGCCTCCAGAGGAAGCTAGCGGATTATCAAAATCCGCAGCTGCTTTCTCTTTTTCAAACTCGTTATTTGGATTTGCATAACTGCCGAGACCTCACCGCAGAAGAGGTCTTCGGCGAATTCAAAAAATTTATCTTATTCATGTATTTGGTGCAGACCAAACAAACACCTTTGTCTTCTTTCACAGTGATTCGACAATTGGAATTGCTGGACCAATTTTGGCATCAGTTCATTTTGATGACCGAAGACTACTTTAATTTTTGTTTTGAATACTTTGGTATTTATATTCATCATCATCCCGAATCAGTGCATTCGAATGAATTAGCGCAAGCGTCAGCAACGGATCATCAAGCGCAGCTGAAAATGGTGATTGATATTTTAGGATTTCAGACGGCGCATCATTGGTACGTGGCTTTGCCAAGGAAATTCACCCAGAAGAGAAGGCCTTGGTTCTTTCAATTTTTCGGAAATTCAGGTGTAATGGCACAGTAAAGGTGCCGACCACGTGAATAAAAATATTTCTTTTACAACATTAGCAGGATTAAAAAGTCGGGAGCAAGGGCTCACACCAACCGAAGTTCAATCGCAGGCCCAGCGATTTGGATGGAATGAAATTATTGAGAGATCTGGAAATCCTTGGCTCGAGTTGGCTTGGGATACATTGAAAGATCCCATGATCTGGTTCTTAGCTGGGATTGGTTCATTGTTTGTTTCGATTGGCGACACTCAAGAAGGATTGATTTTGTTTGTCGCAATTCTTCCTCTTGTGTTGATGGACTTTGTCCTGCACTGGAGAACTCAAGCTTCCACGGAAAGTCTCAAAAGTCAGTTAGCCACCAGCACCTTTGTTTTGCGTGAGGGCAAAGAAATCGAGGTCGAGAGCAAAGACTTGGTGCCAGGCGATATCGTTCTCTTATCGGCAGTTCAAAATCCTTACTTACCTGCGGATGGAATTTTTGAGTCGGCTGATCGACTGCAAATTGATGAGTCTGTGCTCACGGGCGAGGCCTTTCCCATTTCCAAACAGGCTTCCAAATTGGATTTTTTTTCTCAGACCTCGTCGGAACAAATGTCCGTTCCGTCTGAAAATTTGGGATTTGCTGGCACTCGGGTGTTGGTTGGTAGCGGTCGTCTGCGCGTTCTTTCCACCGGAAAATACACGAGCTATGGAGAAATTGTTCGATCAGTGTCGAGCTTGCCTCGGGAGCGAACCGAACTCCAGCAGGCAATTGGGAACTTGGTTCGCAATTTGACTTTGGCAGCGGCTGTGTTTTGCCTGATTTTGGCCGCAGTTCGTCTCTATCAGGGACATGGATGGCTTGATGCCATTGTGAGCGCCGCGACGTTGGCTGTGGCTGCAATTCCCGAAGAATTTCCTGTGGTGTTTACTTTCTTTCTCGGTGTCGGCGTCTATCGCTTGGCTCGACGAAAAGCGTTGGTGATAAGAGCAGTTTCGGTCGAGAACATTGGCCGCATCAGTCGCATTTGCACGGACAAAACCGGCACAGTCACAATTGGACAATTGACCTTAGCTCACTTGCAACCGGGCCCTGAAGTCAGTGAACTCGAACTTTTGGAAACTGCCATGCTTGCTAGTGATGCCCAAGGAATTGATCCCGTGGATCAAGCCATTGTCAGTGTTGCCAAGGAGAGAGGAATTCAGAGAGCCAGTCGGGGACATGTGTTTCCCTTCACTGAGGATCGGAAAAGAGAAAGTGCTCTCGCGCAAAACACGCATGGGCAGTGGGCTTGCCATTCCAAAGGAGCTCCGGAAACTATTTTGTTGAAATGTGATCTTTCTCTTGAAGCCAGGGAGCAGTGGCTCAAGAAAACCTCGGAATTGGCATTGGGCGGGCACAAAGTTTTGGCTTGTGCCTTCAAAACCATTTCAACAGAAGAAGCCCAATTGCAGCTGGAGCCAGAGTCAGGCTTTCGCTTTTCCGGATTGCTGGCATTTGAAGATCCCCCTCGTCCAGAAGTCAGAGGGGCGATTCAAGAAGCCAGACAAAACGGAATTCAAACATTAATGATTACTGGCGATCATCCTCAAACGGCCATTGCGATTGCCAAAGACATTGGATTGGGCGGGGAGCTGCCCAATGTCGTTTCGGCAGAAGAATTTCCTGAAAGATTTAGATCTGATTGGCTCACCCAGAATTTTCAATTTTTGCAAAAAGTCGATGTGGTTGCTCGTTGTAATCCACTCCAGAAGTTTCATATCGTGAATGCTTTCAAAAACACTGGTGAGGTGATTGCTGTTACGGGTGATGGGGTCAACGATGTTCCGGCCTTGAAAGCTGCTGATATTGGAATTGCCATGGGATTGCGGGGAACTCGCAGTGCCAAAGAAGTGTCCTCGATTATTTTGGCTGATGACAATTTCAGCACGATCGTCAATGCCATTCGAGAAGGACGGCAGCTCTTTTCTAATTTGAAAGCAAGTTTCGAATATCTTTTGCTTTTTCATATCCCTTTTGTGCTCACAGCTGCGCTGATTCCCTTATTAGGTTACCCCTTGCTGTATCTGCCTATTCATATTGTTTGGCTCGAGCTGATCATTCATCCCTCGGCATTGTTTGCCTTTCAACAACCGGCGAATGAGAAAAAATTTGTCGGACCTCGAAGAGAAAAATCATTCTTTAACAAAATGGAAGCTTTCCGAATTTTGATTTTAGGGATGGCTCTGACTGTCCTTCTCTTATTCATTTATCAAGCGGGGCTCAAAGAAAATCTTCAAGTGGAGCATGCGAGAGCTAAAGCTTTGGCCCTGATGATTTTGTGGAGTGCAGTTCTCGTCAGTCTCTTGACTCAAGGGAAAACGGTCTTTGCAAGATTGGTGATTATTCTCACAGTGCTCAGTGGAATTTTGTTCATTCAAGTCGAGCCAATTTCAAGGTCCTTGCATCTTTCTCCTCTGCATCTTTCCGATTGGCTTTCAATCACTTTGGCCGTCGGATTTTTTGGATTGATCTTATGGATTTGGAGAAACTGGCGACGGTCCAGTCAATAGGGAAATTTTCTAGTCAGTCAGTTCAATTTGGGTTGAAATAGAGAACACAGATTATACTGACAAAGGAGTTTCCATGATCAAATCGAAGTTGCCGATGATTGCGCGAGTTTTATTGGGCTTGGTGTTCTTTGCAGGCGGACTGACGGGACTTTTAAACTTGGTTCCTCCCCCTCCCGATTTGCCAGTGAATCTTCAAGCTTTCAATGCGGGAATGATGGCTTCTGGATATTTCTTCCCTATGTTGAAACTCACTGAAACAATCTGCGGTTTGCTTCTTCTCAGTGGTTACTTTGTTCCCTTGGCGCTTGTTGTTTTGGCGCCTGTGATTCTGAATATTTTTATGGTTCATGCGTTTATGGAGCCAAGTGGTTTGCCTTTGGCTGTGATTCTGGGACTGATTCTCGTGTATTTGTCTTTCTTTTCCGAGCCCTATTCCAAGTCCATCAAACAACTTTTTGTGCGTCGTTAGAAAAGAGAGCTTTCGAAAAACTTTGGCCCCGATCAGAACCGAGTTTGATCGGGATCAGTGACTTTGACTGACTTTGTTTTGTTGGTTTGAATATCTTCGGGGAGATTGTGAAGAATCTCTTCGGCCAATAAATCCACGGCTTTTCTTTTCAAATAGGTTTTATTCAGAATCATGCTCACTTTGCGGTGGTATTTTGAATCCTCAAAGTGTCTCAGCTGTTCACCGCTGACATGGTCTTTCAGCAATTCGGGGAGAAAGGTGAATCCTTTTTCTTCGTCGACGACTGAAATCAAAGTCGAAATTCCACCATGGACTGTTGTTTGCGAAATATCTTTTCGTTTGCTGAGGTCGCAAAGACTTTCAATTTGTTCGCGAACGCAGTGAGTTTCATCCATCAATACAATTTTTTGGTTCTCCAAATCTTTCGAGTGCACACTTTTCTTTTTCAAGAGCTTATTCTCTTTCGAGGCATACAAAAGGAATTTCTCATAAAACAAAGGTTTAACGATGAGATTGGGAGGGGCAGACTCGGGGGTTGCGAGAATCGCCACTTCCAATTCTCCGTTTTCAATCAGTTTAACGAGCGAGTCCGTACCTTCTTCAAAAATGGAAATATTCACATCAGGGTATTTGGCTTTGAAAGTTCCCAAAAAAAGGCGAATCATTGATGGCGCCAGGGTGGGAATAATACCTATTCTCAGCTCACCTTTGATTTCATTTCGATAGCTCTGCACGATTTCACTGATATAGGAGACTTGAGTCAGTGATTGTTTCGCTTGGTGAATGATCTCTTGACCAATGCTCGTGACTTGCAAAGGGTTTTTCTTGCGATCAAAAATCACCACTTCCAGCTCTTTTTCCAGCTTTCCAATCATTTCGCTCAGTGTTGGCTGCGAGACGTTGAGATGGCGGGCGGCCTGGACAAAGCTCCCGTATTTCTGGACGGCGACAATGTATTCGAGCTGTGTCAAAGTCATAAAGGTTCTCCTTTTGATGCAGAATCCAGCTCTAGCTGGTTCTCAAAGCCTATCAGATCCATCTCAAAAGCGATATAGGTTTTACCTATACGGAGTTCATTTCTTTCAATTTTGATTTTGGTTTTTTCCAGGCTATTGTGGGTTATCAGTTCAGATCAACAATTCCTTGAAAGGGAGAACCATGGGTAAAATTATCAACACAAAGATCGCAGATTTCAAAGTTCAGGCTTTTCACGACGGAAAATTTAAGACCGTCAGCCGCAACGACCTCAATGGAAAATGGTCTATCTTTTTCTTCTACCCAGCCGATTTCACATTTGTTTGCCCCACTGAGTTGGGCGACATGGCTGACAAGTACGCAGAATTCCAAAAAATGGGAGTCGAAGTTTATGCCGTATCGACGGACACGCACTTCACTCACAAAGCTTGGCATGACACTTCTGACACGATCAAAAAAATCAAGTATCCAATGTTGGCGGACCCAACTGGTCAGTTGGCCATGTCTTTTGGCGTGTACATTGAGGAAGATGGCTTGACGGACCGTGGAACTTTCGTGGTCAATCCAGAAGGCGTGATCAAAGTTGCTGAAATTCATGATGATGGAATCGGCCGTAACGCTGATGAGCTTTTGAGAAAAGTTCAAGCGGCTCAATACGTATCAGCTCATCCAAATGAAGTTTGCCCAGCAAAATGGAAACCAGGCTCACAGACTCTGAAGCCAGGCTTGGATTTGGTCGGAAAGATCTAATCTGCATTTTACGTCAGAGTTGATTTCGACCCCACGAATTTCGTCAGGATGTCTCTGAACCGAGATCATCGATGTTCTCGTGGGGTTTTTTTATGTCTTGAGACCGGCAGGACAAGGAGTGAAAGATGTTAGATCAGGATTACAAAGAGCAGTTGAAGGCAGTGTTCACGAAACTGGAGAATCCGGTGGAGCTGGTTTACAAGCCCAGCACACACAATGATCAGAATTCTCTTTTGGGCATGTTGAACGATGTGGCTGATACCAGCGACAAGATCTCTGTCAAAGCCGAAAGTGGTCCTGCTGACAACGTCACTCCTGAGTTCACCTTGCATTACAATGGCAAAGCCACGGGTATCACCTTCAAAGGCATTCCGGGAGGTCATGAATTCACCTCCTTGATTTTGGCTATTCTCAATGTCGATGGAAAAGGGAAAATGCCGGATGAAATGATTCAACAGAAAATCAAAAGTTTGAAGGGCCCGATCTCGATTCAAACTTTTATTTCTCTGACTTGCGAGAACTGCCCAGATGTGGTGCAGGCTCTCAATCTGATGTCGACTTTCCATCCGCAATTTCATCACGAAATGGTGGATGGTGCCTACGCTCAAGAAGAAGTGGAGAAACTTGGAATATTGGGCGTGCCCAGTGTGATCGTGAATGGAAAGTTGATTCACTCGGGGCGAACCAACTTTGCTGAACTGTTAAAGAAATTGGAAGAGACATTTGGAGTCGAAGAGTCTTCTTCGCAGTCAGCGAGCAAAGATCTGGGCGAATTTGATGTGGCCGTGGTCGGAGGTGGACCTGCTGGTGCATCGGCTGCGATTTATACGGTTCGCAAAGGCTTGAAGACTGTGATGATTGCAGAACGCTTTGGTGGACAGGTTCAAGACACCAAAGGCATCGAGAACATGACTTCGATTATTTACACAGAAGGTCCGCAGTTGGCCGCACAACTGAATCAACATGTTCTCAGTTATCCAGTGAAGCTTTTGGAGCACCGTCGTGTCAGCCATATCGACAAAGAGACCAACACGATTCATTTGGAAGGCGGAGAATTTATAAAAGCCAAGTCGATTATCATTTCGACGGGAGCCAAGTGGCGAGAATTGAATATTCCGGGGGAAAAGGAATACCTCGGACGTGGGGTTGCTTTTTGTCCGCACTGTGACGGCCCTTATTACAAAGGGAAAAAAGTGGCAGTCATCGGCGGCGGAAACTCTGGAGTCGAGGCAGCCATTGATTTGTCTGGTATCGTCAGTGAGGTTGTCTTGTTCGAGTACAATGACAATTTGAAAGCCGATCAGGTTCTTGTGGAGAAATTAAAGAAGATTCCGAATGCTCAGATTGTGACTTCCGCCAAGACTCAGAAAATTTTAGGCGACGGTGGGAAAGTGACTCAACTTGAATATGTGGACCGAGTCAGCAACGAGGTCAAGCACATGGACTTCGATGGTATTTTCGTGCAAATCGGTCTGATTCCCAATAGCCAGTTTGTAAAGGGCGTTGTGGAAATGAATCCTTATGGAGAAATTATCGTCGACGGCAAGGGCCGTACTTCTGCCAAAGGAATTTACGCTGCAGGCGATGTCACCACCACTCCCTTTAAGCAAATCATCATTGCGATGGGTGAAGGTGCCAAAGCGGCTTTGACGGCCTTCGAAGATCACGCTTTTCATTGACCCTTGTTTCAAAGAGGTGTGGAGTTGCCGTGAGGTAGAATTTCATGAAATGGAAAATCGCACGGCAACATTTTTCAAATGCCCTCTTGCTCATTTTGCTGAGCTGGTTGATTTATAGTCGAGGCCCCTCCTGGCTGGAGATGTTTCGCGCCGAGGGCCAGGTGGCTCCTGCGATACAAGTTCGCACACTCAGCGGAGAAACTCTTAACTTGCCACAAAATAAAAACCAAGTTCTGGTGTTTTGGGCCACTTGGTGCGGTCCATGTGATGTCGAATTGAACCGTCTCAATCAATTGGTCAAAGAAAACAAATTAAATGGCGAGGACATCATTGCAGTCTCAGTGATGGAAGAAGCGGCCCTGGTCGCCGACACCTTAAAGTCTCGCGATTATCGGTTTATCGTTGCCTTGGACGAGTCCGGTGAAGCCTCTAAACTCTATCAAGTGGCTGGAACCCCGACAGTGGTGCTTCTGGGAGCTGACGGAGTTATTCATTGGAAAACCATGGGTCTTAGTCCCACTCTCGAGTGGAGAGTGGAATCTCATCTGAACTCTAAAACAGGAATTTAACGGACACGCCAAGACTGTATTGGCCATCACCCACAGGGACTAATCCATATCGAAACTCTGACTTTTTGATGGTTTGATGACCCATGACTCGATTGACAGCGCGAACAATCATTTCAACTGGGTTTAAGAGGAACAAGACCATGCGGCCCAGGGTCTGAGAGCCTAAAAATTTCTGATCATTAGCTGAAATATAATTGAAGAGATGAAAAAACATTTCACCAAAGAGCGAGCCAACAACCGGTGTGATCAAAAGATCCTGGTAGCTCGGTCTTTCGGCGACCGCTTCATAACCAAATTCCCAAAAGAAGGTCGACATTAAGACAGCGAACTTAAAGGATTGTTTTACAGAAAGACCCTCATGCCGAGCTGACGTGTAATACCAACCACCGACGATGGGATGTGCAACGTAATTAAACTTCCAAGAGTCTTGGTCCATTCGGGGACCCTGGCTGATGTGATCGAAATATCGATCAGAAATCGAATTGAAATCAGTTTTTTGGTCGACCCAATTTGTTGTCTCAACGGGCAAGCTGTAAAGAAATGTCATGGCTGCTAAGCCAGTCAATGCAAACTGAGCAGTCAATTTATTCTCAACTGTTTGAGGTCCCTGGTTTTCTAAAAACTCTTGCTCAGTGGCTGGACGATGAAGAGTGACACTTCGGTAAGGCTCGGCCAAGTCGACTTCACAAAAATTGTCGACTCGAACACCCAAGCGTTCAATCCGGTTTTGAATCAAATGACACTTTTCCTGTTCTCGAGTGTCGACAATGATGATCTGCGAGCGAACTAATTTTCGGTCTTGTTCCAAGACATGGTGAAGATCTTTTCGGTACTTTCCGAGAGGAGAAAAGAGTTCATCCATTTTCTCCCGCTCGGCCCGCCGGGTCTCATTGAGCGTTTGAGCCGAGGCCATTGACGAAGTCAAAACGAGGGACAGGAAGGTTGTGAAGAGTCGCTTGAAAAGCATTTTTATCTCCGGAATTCGCTTTGAAATGGAGTTCAAGAACAGGCTGAAATTTACACGAGATGAATAGTTTTCGCGAGCCGGAGCTGGTGATTCTGATGGCCTCTGTAATGTCTTCAGGAGTCCGGAAATTGTGTCAAAAACTTCGACAATTTTAATTTGGAGATTTGTTTTTCAAGTGAAGCCAAAGCGAATTGGCGCTAGCCGCAGCTCCTGAAATGGACGGACCTCCAAAGGCATCTCCCGCCAAATAAAGGTCCGGTGCGGGGTTGGCGAAACCCTGAGTGAACTTACTCAGTGGAAAAGCAAATCTCCATTTTTTCAATTGAACTGTTTGGTAAACAAAATCGGGATCTTTTTCTTTGAGTACCTGTTTGATCTTTTCCAAGATGAATTCATCTTCACGATCGAATGACTTTTCACTGAAGGCAGGACTCATGCAAACCGTGATCGCTTTGTCTGGACAAAGTCCCTTGGCCGACTGATCGCTGATTGAGAAAATCTCATCATTGGGAGGAAATTCCCGGTAACCAAAGGGGCCAGTCCACTGGTGAGCCAATGAGACCTTTTCATAGAGAGCAACAAGAGCTTTGGCGTAAGTGATCTCGAGCAATTTCGGATCAAATGAAATTTCTGAACGTCTCAGCAAATCGAGAGATTGAGGAAGAGGACAAGTGAGAATCACTTGCTCAGCTTGCAAGTTATCCCCATTTTCCACAGAGATTTCCCAATGAGAATTGACATATTTCAATGAGGTCACTTTCGCATCCATCTTGATTTGAGTCTTTTGGGCCAAGGCTTTTGCCAAATTCGTCATGCCTTGAGAACTTTTGAATTTCCAGTTGCCGTCTCTTTCAAACCAACTCTGGCCCAAGTTCTGGGATTGCCAGAATGCATGCGCCTCTTCCAGGGAATCGCGGAGAGAATAAAATTGAGCGCCATGATCCCAGCGCGAACTTTCTGATCTGCGAGTGGCCAGCCGGCCTCCCACTCCACGGGCTTTCTCGAGCACCAAGACGGATCCGGGTGTCTTCATTTCCATTTGTCGAGCGAGCCAAAGGCCACAGATTCCGGAACCGACAATCAGAGTTTTCAAGTCTTCGTCTCTAATTTCTGAATGAGAGCTTGTGCTGTCATTCGTCCAGATCTGAGGGCCCCATTGATGGAAGGTGAGGCTTGGCTGTCACCGCAATAATAAACTCCATTTTCAAATTTAAATCCTGATGTCGGCCCCTGAATGACGGGCAGAGCTTTTCGGACGCGAACTTTCTCGATCAATTGCAATTCGCAAGGTCGACCAGCTAACTTTTCGATTTCCAGAATAACCGTCTTTTCATCAGAGATTTTAGGTCCCACGACGCTGGCCGAGAGAAGCTGAGTTCCGGCAGGTGCATAGCGAGGGGCGATCGAAGACAAAACGGCCAAGTGATTCAATTTCAATCCCAATTTGGGTGGGACGAGAACCAGCCATTTGTCCCAATCGGCCAGCTGAGTTGTCAAAAAATAATAAGTTTCAACATATCGATAGTTCTCTTGAGTTTCAGAAGATGAATTGAAGGCTTGCACGACAGCTTGGGCTTCTATTTTTTCGCCGGATTTTAAAGTCACACAGTTGCCAGCGATTTCGAGAACTCCTGCTTCTGTGCGAATGCTTTCTTTTTTTAATTGAGCAGCCATTTGGCGGGGAATTTCGGACATTCCTTTGGCGGGAAGAGAAACAGATCCCATGCTGAAACAGCGGATGAGAAAAAGAAAATAGCCAGCGTCCATCGAGAGGCTTTCATCTAAGAAAACTCCGCTGAGAAATGGGCGCCAAAAGAATTCGATAAACTCATTTGAGAATCCAAACTCGATCAGAAAATTCTGAGTGCTTTGTCCTAAATAGGTTTGATCATCGGTAAAACCATGAGATTTGGCGATCAAGGTCAAGACCCGAGTTTTGTCGCTAAAGCTCACAGCCGTGGACAACAAACCTGAAATGGCTTTTTCCGGATGCAAAACGGGATTGGCAATCAATTGAGTTTTTCGACCATCAAAAATCAATGCACCCGAATGAAACTTCTGAAGGTTGAGAGCTTCCAAATCCAAAAAGTGTTTCAATTCGGGATACGAATTCAGCAAAACCTGGAAGCCACGATCAATCAGAAATCCCGCTCCGTGACGATGAGTGGACACCCGCCCACCAAGCTCTTGCTGCTCTTCGAGAAGCAAATAGGGGAGGTTGTGTTTCTGAAGGGTCATGGCGCAGGCCAAACCGGCCAATCCGCCACCGACAACAATAATCGGCTTTTCTTTCATGCCAAAGTAGTTTAACATGTACTAAACTATATTTCAAGGGGTCTTTAATTATGGTCCGGATGCCTGTGCAATTAATGATGGATAGTGAAGAAATGCGGTCCGAAGCTCCAGTTCGACAAATGGTCTATAGCCTTCTTCATCAGATTGGCGAGAATCCCGAAAGAGAGGGTCTGCTCAAAACGCCGGAACGTTTTGAAAAAGCGATGCGCGAACTCACTTCGGGATATGGATTGAATCCATTGGATGTTGTCGGCGAAGGAGTTTTTGATTCCGAAGGGCAAGGACTCATTACAGTGAAGGACATCGAATTCTTCAGTCTTTGCGAGCATCACGTTCTGCCATTTTGGGGACATGTGTCTATTGCCTATTATCCCTCACACAAAATCTTGGGTCTTTCCAAGCTGGCTCGAGTGGTCGAAGTGTTTTCTCGTCGATTGCAGGTGCAAGAGCGATTGACTCGAGAGATTGCAGATGCGATTTCAGAATTGGTCGGGGCTCGTGCCGTTTTCGTGCAAGTGCAAGCCCAGCATATGTGCATGATGATGCGAGGAGTTCGCAAGAACGACTCGGCCACTCGGACAGAGTTTGGAATTCGTTTGGATGAAATTTCGGTTGCTGAACGAGAGAGAATGTGGAGATCTGTCGAAGACTAATTTGCTTTCAGGTGAATAGGGAAAAGAAATGAAGAATACAAAACCAGCTTCCAAAAGCCGAAAAACGACCAAATCTTCTGCGGCCCCTAAAACGAATTCAAAGCGGTTGCCATCGGAGCTTTTGCAGCTGGAAGAAATCGTCGGTGGGTTCATCGAATACTGGGGCTTCAAAAAAATTCACGGACGAATTTGGGTTCATCTTTTCACTTCCGAAAAACCCTTGTCTTCTCAGGAACTCATGGCACGTGTGAAAGTCTCCAAAGGAATGATGAGCATCGCGGTCCGCGATCTGATCGAATACGATGTGATTCAAGAGTCCTTCACGGGTCCTCATGGAACAACTTTTTACCAAGCCAATTCTGATTTGATGGGTGTTATTTCCAATGTTTTAAGAACGCGGGAATCGGCAATGTTGGGCGCTGCTTTGATCACGGCGCAAAGCCTGCTGAAACTCAAGGACAATGATCTCCGAGAAGCGGGAATCAGTTCAGAGCGAGTCGGAGCTGTCGTGGCTTTGACGAGCTCCGCCCACACTTTGTTATCGACCTTCCTGACCAAAGGTGGCTCCGAAAAAGGAGCCTTGTTTGATCCATTGATCTGATGAGGTCAGCATTTGTTCTCAGTTTGGAAACATGCGCTGCAACCATGCCGACAGATCTTCATTGCCACCCAAGTAAGTCAAAAGATGATTGGTGAGAGCTTCATGATCTGCAGGTGTATTGCCCAAGCGATTGTAGAGAGCGGCCGCAAAAGGCAATCCAATGGTGTAAGGAAAAAGCCGTCCACTGGAAGCATTGCCTTCCCGGTCGACAATTTCAACAGCTTGCTCAGCAACAAACAATTCCAGAGCTGAAGGGCCTTGCTCCTGAAGTGCTGCCAAGGTCATGGCTTCTTCAGCCAAATACTCGGCAGAACCTTCCAAAATCAAAGCGGCTTCTGCGGAGCGAACTTGCACGTCAGATCCAATAGCCCGACCCTTCAGATCTTGGAACACGTGGCTCAACTCGTGAACCAAAATTCCGGCAATTTCCAAAGTCTGCAAAAGAGGACGAGTGAATGCCGAATAGTTGGCCATCGCTTGTTGGTCCAAGAGGATCAAATGACCTTGAGGATTGAGTGGATCTGGAGCTGTGATTCCTCGGAAATAAATGGGTCCTTCATAACCAATGGCGCGAACGGCTTTTGCGAACTCACTGGTGGACAGCAATTGAATTCGAGTTGAAGCTTCGACGGTCTTGGCAGGGAACTGGTAAACATCGCCCAAATATTCAAACAAAGTGCGGCCATTGAAAATAGGAGTCGAGAAAATATAGGCTTTGATGAAAACCTGGCGTGAGTAAAAGTCCAAGTCCTTCCAACTCAAATTCAAAATCTGTTCGGCCTGAGGGCATGATGGAGCACACTCGTTCTGGCTTTTTCCGATTTGGATTTTCAGACCTTCCAAGATCGCAGCTTTTTTTGCAGGCTGGTTGAAAATCATATTGAAAGTCTGAGTTTGAACGAACCAGTCACCCCACAGGTCCACATTTTGGTTTTGCAACTTGGCTTTGACTTTGTTGCTCTTTCCAACCCAGTAGCCCAAGCGAATGGTTTTCAGAAAGGACTCTTGAATGGAAAGCGGAGGATTGACGTAGATTCCTGGGAAATGTCCCCCTTTGGTCAGGCGAGCGAAGAAAGTCGGAAAAGGTTCGCCCGGTTCCGGCTGATCCACGATTTGTGCGAATGCCGGTAGAGCCAAACAGACGGAAACGACCAAGAACATCAATTTTTTCATATTTACCCCTCAGCATGAGGCTTGCCACACTCAATCAATCCTTTCAACTGAAGGCTGGGAAGGGGGCGAAAGTATCGCGTCAGGCCAGGTTCCAGGGGTCAGTTCTTGGGCTTAAATGAAAATAATAGCATTTTGACTATGAAAGCTGTTCAGCATCGATTGACCCAGGGCCCGAAAGTCCTCACAATGGCGCCTCAATTTCAACTGTATAAAGGGAGCTTTCATGAAGGCCGTAACTGAATTTCCAAGTTTCACATTGACCAAAGCGCTGGCTGCAAAACAATCACTGACTGGCGAAGGAAAAGCCCCTGAAGATGTGGAAAAGAGCATGGGCGAGACTTTCAAAATGGAAGGCGAAAAGCTCAAGCACTTTATGAACGCAATTGATGTGGCGGGACAAAACAGCCAAAACCTGAAGCGCGTCCTCGTGATCAGCTTAAACGAGGGTGAAAACCCACCAGCAAAAGCGACTCAAATTGAAAGTCATTACTATGTTCCTGAATTTTTGATCACGACAGTTGCTCAACCAGCCAGCACTGATCGCAAAGGCTCTGCACGTGGGGGCAAGGGCGGCAAAGGTGGCGGAAAAGGCAAAAGCTCTCCATGGGGCATGACTCCTGAAGAGAAAGCGGCTAAAGGCGGCGGCGCCAAGGGCCCAAAGCCAACGGCTTAATCTGATTAAGTTCTTTGTGATGAAGAGAAAAACCAGAGCGAAAGTTCTGGTTTTTTATTTTAGGGATTCTCGACGAAGAGAAAATAGTCGCGGTCCAGGTACTTCCTCATGAAAAAGTACCGTTTCTCGGTTTCTTTCATTTTCCTTTTGGCTTCGTGCACAGAGAGCATTTTCAGGCAATCCAAAGTCAGACGTTTTTGTTGCACACAAGCATCTGTCACTTCGCCGCCGGTTGAGAATGGAATCCAAGTTATTGAAAAATAATTGCGGTTCAATGGCCGAATCAGCTTTTGTATCCATTCATTGTTGCTGAGTTCGTTGGCCATGGTGTTGGGGAGCAGGAGCCAGCAAGGGGCTATGCAAGCTTGGATGTCTTCGGGCTTGGCTTCAATCGCATTGGGGAGGATTTGCACTGATTTTTTATAGAGCATTTCGTATTCCGACTTGAGCATTTCCAAAAACTTTTGAGAATCCGCAGTTTCAGGCAAAAATCCGAGAAGCAAATAATCCGCCGTTTGGAAGTCCGGTGCCAATCGAGCGACCACTCCCAAAGACATATTTTGGCCATCTTCCAAAAGAATTGACGGGCGGATAATGGGGGCAGAGCGCAGTCCGACTCCCGATTTCACGAGGTAAATCAAGCAAGCGGAAATGATCAGAAAGGCGAGGCCTAGCAAAGCAACAATCTTTTTCATGCCGAGTCAATTGAGCACAAAATTCCGAAAAAGGCACTACTCGGGAAAATCTTTTCCTTGAATCAATTGCTTAAAAACAATCAGAAAGCCGTATTGATCACTGTATTCGTTCGGCTTATTGGTCAGCGAGTAAGAATATTGAATTGCAAAGTTCAGAGACTGATTCTTTTTCTCCCAAATCTGGGACTGAAGGGAAAAGTCCAAGCCGTAATCAGTGATATCTCGAGCCGAAGTATCAACTTCTTGGCCTGGGGCAAAATCATTGTGAACAATTTGGGGCTCCCCCATGGAATAAGACGAGTAAAACAGCATGCTGGCCGAAATATAAGGGTTGATCCAACGCCTGTACCCCATCCCAATATGAAGAAGTTCTGTGCTCTCCGAGATCACCAGGGGGCCTTCTTCTCGAAAAAAAATCTTGTTCAAGTGGTAAAAGGCGATTTCCAAGCTCTCGTGGTCGTTGAACTCTCCATTCACGATGAGAGCTTCACCGGTCTTGAAGGGAGAAAGGGCCCCGGAACTCGATCCTCTGTAATTGGTCCGGTACAAATAAGGTCCAAAAGACGCCGTGACATTTCCTTCTTTCGGAATATACGCAAATATGTTTCCTCCGAAGAAAAGAAAAGACAAAATAAGAAAGAATCTTAAAAGCCGGTTCATTCAGGAAGATTAAATTCGGCTCAGGGAAAAGTAAATTTAAAAGCTTTCGGAGATTGATTTGTCACTGTCTGGGTTGGGGATTCGAAATTCACTTTTGAGAGGAATTGGCTGTTGGCTGATTTGTCTTATTTGGTGTTCGCCCACAATGGCTGAGTCTTCTGCCAAGCCTTCGGCTCCTGCCCCTGAATCGGAGACTTTCGAAGAAAAATTTCTTCGCACCAATATTGAAATTTCGGAATGGTTCAATGGTGTGGCTGAAGGTCTGGATGTTTTTTTGGTCGGTCGGAAAGTCACCAATCGGCGCAATGAAACAAGCGTAAGGCTGGAAAATTCGACCACGGTCAAAGAGGGCGAGGACGTCGTCAACGCTCCAGGTATTGCAGTCAATCTGCGGCTTCCGAATTTGGAAGAGTACTGGCAATTGAAATTTACTTCCTATGATGAGAGCCGAGAGCGACGAGAAGTTCAGCGTGAGTACCAGGGGCGAGCTCCTCGAGAAAGAAATTACGGGGCCTCGCTTGGTTTTTTCCGCAAACTGGGAAATATTCGAACGGCCTTTGAGCCCCGGGTCGAACTGCAAGACCCATTGAGAGTTTCGCACACGCTGACTTTTGAGAGTGTGGCCGATATGCAGACCTATGAATTCAATCCCAAGCTGCAGTTTTTTGCCAACCCAGTTCAAGGCGTCGGTGTTTTTGGAGGTCTCAATTTCCATTTTGATCTTTCCAATTACTACAGTTTCACCTGGATCAATCAGGGAGAATACGAGGAAAAAACACATTTGCTGCGTGTGACCCATGGTTTTTCAATCGGAGAGCCTCTGACAGATCGCACGTCTTTGTCTTACAATTTCTTCACTTCCACTTTAAACCAACCCAATTACCATTTGGCCAGTTACACGATTTCGGTCGGTTGGAATCACATGATCTATAAAAAGATCTTGGACTACCAAATAACTCCCTTTTTAGATTTTCAGAAGACCAATAATTTTACTGGTGTTCCTGGGATCTCATTGACTGTTCGATTGAATTTCTAATTTTTTTGTCGAATTCTTGCCCACTGTGCCACTCTGAAGCGAAGCGCTGCATTCGATTTGCGTGCTCGCCGATTGCAATTTAGGCTGATAGAAACCATCAGGGAAAGGATCTCGTGATGAAATTCTCGGTTTCTTTTAAAACAGTTTGCTCTTTGTCGATGGCACTGTTGATGACAAATGCTCCGGCCGTGGCCCTGGCCGAATCTCACATGATCTCCACCAGTTCTATTGTTGAGCAATGGGATCGGGCCCAAGCTGAAAAAAACATTCAAGATTTGATCCGGCAAGAAGAAGTGAAAAACGCTCTGCTTGAAAAAGGAGTTTCTCCAGAAGAGGTTTCGGCTCGCCTGGCAACTCTGTCTGAAAGCGAATTGAAGCAACTTGCTGGCCAAGTTCAAGAAGCGCGTGCCGGCGGTTCGATATTGGTCGAAATCTTGCTTGTCGTTTTGATCATTTATCTCATTAAGCGCATTTGATATGCTGAAGCGAAATTTAGTCTGCATTCTCGGGGGACTGTTACTGTCGGCTTGTGCCAGTTCTACTCCCCAGATGGATTCTTTTTTCACTTCGGCGGCTTCCATTCCTGAGAGTCAGCTCATTGAGAATGTTCCTTTTATTGAACAAAGTGATTTTTATTGTGGGCCTGCGACCCTGACTATGGTTGCACAGTGGGCTGGTCGAAATGTGTCTGTCAATGAACTAGCAAAACAAGTGTACACTCCAGGTATGAAAGGAAGTTTGCAAGTCGATATGATCTCGGCCAGTAGAAGGCAGGGATTGACGGCGATTCCCATTCAAGGAGTGCGCGCACTTTTACAAGAAGTGGCCGCGGGCCATCCTGTCATTGTGTTTGAAAATTTGGGTTTGTCCTGGGCTCCGACCTGGCACTATGCCGTTGTGATTGGATACGATCTCCAAACACAAAATATCATTTTGCACTCTGGTCCCAATGCCTATCAAAAATGGGATTTGAAGAAGTTTGAAAGATCCTGGAAGTTGGCTGAGTACTGGGGTTTGGTTGTTTTGCCTCCGGGCCAGTTGTCGACGACAGCCGATTTGAAAGATCATGAAAAGGCAGCAGCGGCTTTAGAACATCTGGGAAAAAATGAAGAAGCCCGAAAATCCTATTTAGCGATCTTGCAAAAATGGCCTGACAGTTTGATTGCTCAATTGGGACTTGGTTATTTGGCTTTCAAAGAAAAAGATTTTCTAGGAGCCATTCAATATTTGAAGAAAGTCACAACGGATCATCCCCAAGTTGCCGAAGCATGGCACAATTTGGCACTTGTTTATGGAGCAGCTCAAAAAAAGAAAGAAGCCAGATTCAGTGCTTCGCAAGCGATTCAGTGGGCTCTGGGTTCAGAAAAATCCAAGTACAAAGAGAACCTAAAGGAATGGATTTCCGATCCTTGAGTTCTAAACGGTTTCTTAAATAATCCCTGATTGATAACGCTTTCCGTCTCCGATAGGTAGTTCGTCCCAGAGGTTGTTATGAAACATTTCGCTCTCGGACTTCATCTTTTTCTTTTCTCCCTTTCGCCGAATCTATTTGCCAGCACTGCTCTGATACTGCATGCGACAGCGAATCCGGCGACGACTCGCTATGAGGATTATTTGAAAATCAAATCCCTGGCGGAAAAGTTAGAAGCGTCACCTGCCGCACCGACGATTCATATCTTGTTCGCATCTGGTATCCAGAGTCTCCCGGCAGCACCAATCGCTGATGTCTTGCAAATCGATGAAGCTGCTGAAAATCCGGTCGAAAAATTTGTTCCAGGAGTCCTTCCATCAAATCAACCAGTCAATCTTCAAAATGTGAAAAAGAGTTTAGAAGAGGGCAGCAAAGTGAAGGAACCTTTGTTCCTTTTTCTGAGCGGCGAGAGTTTTCGCAAAGACTCTGAAATTTGTCTTCGCCTGTGGGATTTCCCCTCACTTCCGGGAAGTTCGGAACTGAGTCAAATTTGTCTTTCGGACCTGGCTTCGCAGTTGGCTAGTCGCGATCGTCCGACCACCGTCATTGCTGACTTCTGTGGCTCGGCGGAAATTCATCAATTGGCGATCGGAATGGACGGAATTTACCCTCGAGTGCGAATTGGTTTTTGCGGATTTTCTGCGATGCCTGAAATCGACAGGGACTTTTCTTGTCAGGCGGGAAAGAAAGACTTGGTCTTAAGCACTTCGGACTATTTCTTATGGAAATGGTATCAGGCCATGGATCGCTCTGGTTTTGTACGCAGAGACGGAATGTCTTTGTCGGAAAACCAAATTCATCAACTTCGAATCCACAATCCTGAAGTCGACGGTGTGAGTGAAAGCGGTTATTTGCGAAAAAAAGAATTCTATGTGCAACAGCTTCGATCAGCTCTTGAGGACAATCCAACTCGAGCTCGCGATCTGCAGGGGAGCATCCTGGATTTGCAAAGGGCGAGCAGTCAAATGCAATCGCAGGTTCTGCGCTCAGAAAAGGAGCTGCAAGCGGCGAGAGATGGATTGATCAATTTGCAAAAACGACTGATGAAATCTTGGAATCTTTTTGTGCGATCGGGGAAGTCGGGGCTTTTGCCAAGACAAGCCCAATTGGAAATAGAATTTTTCAGTTCCCAGGAGGCGGCAGAGCACATCAATGGGGTGGCATCACTTTTTGAAATGGCCAAAAAGTCGGTGGTGGCGCCCGAAGAAGCCTTGGAAATCGGAAATTATCGAAGTCAGCGCTACGGCTTGGCTCTGAATTGGGCCTTCGCTTCGGTGAATGGCAATTTGTACAGATTGGCATTGCAAATTCAAATGTTAGAAGAGCAAGTGAATCGGCAATCAAGAATTCATCAAGTGATTTCGCAGAGGGCCTCCCAAATACGCCAAGTGCTATTTTCACGGCAAATTCTATCTGCTTGGAAAATGATCACGGAGATTCACGAAGAAAGGGCGCTTGCGGAGCTGGCCACTCTTCAAAAATGCGAATCCACTGAGATTTGATCGACGAAGAGCCGAAATTCAGTCATGATTTTCTTTGTTTTGAGAAACCGTGATTGAAAGTCGTGAGTGATTCAAGTGGATAAAATGCCCGTTCAAAAAAAATCTCGCCTGCCCGGGGGAATTTGGGCCTTGGGTTTTGTCAGTTTGTTGATGGATGTTTCCTCGGAAATGGTTCATGGACTGCTGCCTGTCTTTTTAATTTCTGTTTTGGGTGCCAGCTACACGACCGTGGGATTGATCGAGGGATTTGGTGAGGCAACGGCTGTTGCCTTGCGAGTCATTTCGGGTCCATTTAGTGACTGGATTCGTCGTCGCAAGCCCCTGGTGTTCGTTGGTTACACGATGGGAGCTTTGAGCAAACCCCTTTTTGCATTGGCTGAAACCTCGGGATTGGTTTTTGGGGCTCGAATTTTTGACCGAGTGGGCAAAGGAATTCGTGCAGCGCCTCGAGATGCCCTGATTTCAGAAATTGCTCCAGCCGAAATCAGAGGTGAAGCTTTTGGACTGCGCCAATCTCTGGACACTTTGGGGGCAGTCATCGGTCCTTTGCTCGCTATTTTGATTATGGCTTTGTCCATGAATAACTATCGTTTGGTTTTTTGGTTGGCTCTGATTCCCGGCTTGCTGTGTGTGGTTTTGATTATTTTCGGAGTGCGAGAACCAGAAAGTTCTGAAGATGCGACTTCGAGAAAAAGAGATCCTATCTTTTCGGGAGTTCGAGAGCTGCCTTCGGCATTTTGGCTGATAGCACTTGTGTCTGGGATTTCCCAATTAGCTCGCTTCAGTGAGGCATTTTTGATTCTACGGGCAACCGATCAAGGACTGTCTCTCAGCCTCAGTCCTTTGGTTTTGATCAGCATGAATGCCGTCTACAGTTTGTCAGCTTATCCTTTGGGATGGCTCTCGGATCGTTGGCCCCGAGAGAAAATGGTGGCTTGGGGGTTTTTCATTCTGACTTTGGCGGATTTGGTGCTCGCGTTGGGGACGAATTTACTTTCCACATTTGTTGGAGTGGCCCTGTGGGGTCTTCATATGGGATTGACCCAAGGAACTTTGGCCGCTCTCGTTGCCGATCATTCGCCCCGTCGCTTCCGGGGAACAGCTTTTGGAATTTTCAACTTGTTCTCGGCTGGAGCTTTGTTGGTTGCCAGTGTGTTTGCGGGAAGTTTGTGGGATCGATTCGGAGCTTCGACTACTTTCCTCGTGGGGGCCAGTCTCTCTTTCGTGGGAGCTCTGGTGCTGCTCGCTGTGAAAAAGTACATTCGGCATGAAGTGGCTGGTTGAGACCAAAAGAATACTTTGAACTCTCAGTCATTCTGAAATCATAATAATGCTTATGAGCTCAATTGGAATTTTTGAAGGTTTCTTTGGCCCCGCCTGGACTGGTGAGGGACGTTCTCGTCTTTCAACCTTCCTGCAAAAATATGGATTTGGATTTTATGTCTATGCTCCCAAGGCCGATCCCAATTTGCGTCGAAATTGGCGAAGTGCTTGGTCTGATGAATATTTGGAATTCCTGAAGTCGTTAGCTCAATCTTTTCAATCCAAAGGGGTTCGATTTGGAGTTGGTTTGAGTCCTTTCGGAATGAACTCACAATCTCAATCTGATTGCGATGCTTTGACCGAGAAGATCAAGTTGATTCAATCTCTCCGTGTCGATCAGATCGGAATTTTTTTTGATGATATGAAGTGGGAAGAGGGAGCTCTGCAATCCCAGTTAAAAACATTGGAGATTGTGAGGGCTCATTTGAAATCTGAGATTTTGTTTTGTCCTACTTTTTATTCAGACGATCCGGTTCTAGATAAAGTCTTTGGCCAGAGACCTGAAAATTATCTCTCAGAGATCGGCCGGCAAGTGCCGAAAGATATTCAAATACTTTGGACGGGTCCCAAGGTGATTTCTCCTGAAATTTCGGCCGCGCATTTGGAGAAAGTCAGTGAGACTTTGCAGCGTTCGCCTTTTATTTGGGACAATGTCTTTGCCAATGATGGACCCAAGCAGTGCAAATTTTTGAAAATCAAGTCCTTGAGTGGAAGAAGCCAAGAAGCTTTGGCTAGGGCACAAGGGTGGGCTTTCAATCCCATGAATCAAATCACCTTGTCGGAAATTGTTGTCTTGTCAGCGCAAAAAGTTTTGAGAGACGGCCAAGATCCGGAAGTTTCACTGAAAGAGGCAATTTCTGAACTCTGCTCAAGTGACCTGGCGCGAGTGATAGAGAATCAAGCTCAGGCTTTTCTAAAAGAGGGGCTTGATCAACTGGACGAGTCTTTGAAACAGGATCTGATTTTGAATCTTGCCAAGATGAATGAACCCGCGGCCATGGAAGTGAAGTCCTGGCTTCAAGGTCAATTCATCGTTGGCAACGAGTGCCTGACCGACTGAGCCGGCAGACCCTGATTCAGGCGAGCATCAAGGGTCGGCGGAATTTGATGCTTTGGACATGGCCCTCTTTATCTTTGATGTAAATGGCGTTGACCATCGAGTCGTCCTGGACCGAAATGATTTCCTCTGGCTTGAGAATCGAGTGCTCGAACTCGGGTGAGTTCACATAAAGAATATCGTCTTTCGAGTCGTAAGTGATTCCTTGCAATGGCGTCCAATTTTCCTCGATCTGATCTCCGACATCGAGCCCTGCCACTTCTATTTCAACTTGCTGACCCAAGGTCATCTTGGAAACCAGATTAAAATACTGACTTCTTTCGTTTTTTTGAATGGCTCGATTCTTCATGAAATCACCTCCGAAATGCAAAGGGGGACCGTCTCGAGGGGAAAAGTCCTTGATCTTCGTGAATATCGCTTCGGACTTCATCGAGAAGACCCCTGGATTGAAATTTTTGAACTGACAGAGCGATGCCAATCATTCCAATTCCCGAGAGCGCAAATTCCAAGGCCAACAGTGTCCGTGGCACCCAAAACGAAGAAAATGGAAAAATCGTGATCAGATAGAGAAGAAAGGAAATGATGGCACTGAGCAAACCCCAGTTCCAGCCACTGTGAATGCGCACGACAGAAAAGAAAGCCCATTTCAATGCAGCACTCGCTAAAAAATAGAAACTCAGAACCAAAGTGATTCCGATCATTCCACTCTGGGGGTATTGAAACATCAATATGCACATGGTGAGTGCTAGAAGAGATTGGAAAAGTCGCAAGCCTGATCCTCTTTGATGACGAAACTCATGAGATTGAGCAAAGAGCACGAGACCTGCGACGAGAAATAAAGACCCAAAGCTGTAATTCAGCGACACAGTCGACTGGGCTGGAAGGGCTAAAGCCATTGCTCCGAGCAGGAGAAAGGCCCCGCCGGAAGCCAGAATCCACTTCCATTGGTCACCCAGAACAGTCAATTCGGTTGAATTCAAAGGAAGATTGTCTGAAGCGAAAATTCCATCGAAAAAGCTTGTTCTCATGGAGGCCTCCAATCAGCCTGGACCCTGTTCCAATTCCAAAAATTGCAACATCCAAGCCATTTCGAATACGTGGGAACCTGTTGGCTGGCAGAATCACCATGAAAGAAATGCAGACTTAAAGTCCTCAGAGTGGCAGGCGCCCAGGCCCCGTGTTACACCTGGGTCATGAGTAAAGTCGAATGCTGCAACTGTCAGAAACCAAAAGCCATCTACCAATGCGGCTGCTGTGAGGCGCCGATCTGCAAAAACTGCTGTCAGTTTGTGGAAGCTGAGACTTTTTCTTTTTATTCGCAAATTCCCGCGGAGCTGGCTCACACCACTTACTGTTTCACTTGTTATGAGAAAACCATTGTTCCGGGATTGGAAAAATACAATCAGACAATGGAAGCTGCCAAAGAAATCGCAGTTTATTTTCATGATCAAGGCAAAGAGTCTCGTTTGATCAAGCGGGATGCTGATCCAGTGCAAGTTAACGATTGCCCCGATCGCAATGAGACTTTGCTCAGACTGGCTTTTTTCGCCGCACAAAATGGTTACAATGCAATGGTGGATGTCAGACTGACCGGACTCAAAGTCAAATCCGGCTCTCGGCAGTCACAAATTTGGAGTGGGCAGGGGATTCCTGCTCATGTTGATCCCAGTAAAATCATCAAAGACCGCTCTTTCTGGAGCAATCCCAACTGATATCCACCTCGACTTATTTGTCTTGATCGGGCTTAAGTGGCCGGAAAAAACTCAAGACTTCAGAGACGACAGATTCAACGTTCGCCTCTCGTGACATCGTAATTCTGGCATCTGGCTCAATGGCCGGAGTGGACACTGTCATCGAGATGCGATCGAGAGGACAAAGTTTCAGACAGGGAGAGGCTTCGACTTGCCAACTCATATCAGGTCTCTTGAGTTCAAGTCCCTTTCGGACGGCTTCCCGAAAAGCCTCAGTATCTTCCACACTCGCATTGATTTTAGTGCAGCTGTTGCAAATCCGAATTGTGTTCATACAAAAGCATAAGCACCATTGGATTGTTTTGTCATCATCTGCCGTCTATGGTTTTATTTTTTCAGCAGGAGAAATTTTTTATGAATAAAAAAAACTTGCAGGCAGTCTTGATTGGCGCAACTGGTCTTGTGGGAAAAGAAATTGTTCAAAGACTTTTGCAAGATGATCGTTTCCAGTCTGTGCAAGTTTTTGCCAGACGATCGACAGGCCTGAGCAACTCGAAACTAATAGAACACCAAGTTGATTTCAGAAATTTGAATCAATGGAAACATTTGATTCAAGGAGATGTGGCCTTCTCAGCGCTCGGGACCACTCGCAAGCAAGCGGGGAGTTTAGAAGCCCAATTCGAAGTGGATTATACTTATCAAGCTGAATTTGCGTCGGCTTGTGCACAAAGCGGAATTCCGACTTTTGTTTTGATTTCCTCGATGGGAGCGAGCAGCGAATCTCGCGTTCCTTATTTAAAAATGAAAGGTCAGCTCGAAGATTTCATTGAGACCTTGGGATTTCAACATATCCAAATTCTCCGCCCCGGACCTTTGCAAGGGCATCGTGAACAGCGTAGATGGGGCGAGGAGATTTCCATCTCCATCAATCAGTGGCTTTCGAAATTTCCCCTGCTTCATGACTTGCATCCGGTCTTGGGGTCTGAGGTCGCCAGGTCAGCAGTGAACTCGGTGTTTCTCAAGGAAGCGCTAAGAATTCACAATCCGCAAGAAGTTCGGTTGGGAGTCTAATTCAACTGCGAATTTGCCCTGAGCCGTCGATCATCCATCGGGGAGTGGTCAGTTCACGAAGACCGACAGGCCCCCGAACATGCAGTTTTTGTGTGCTGATGCCCAGTTCTCCGCCCAAGCCGAATTCGAAGCCATCGGTGAAGCGAGTCGAGGCATTCCAATAAACGGCGGCCGCATCGATCTCTTCTTGAAAACGGCGCGCCGTTCTCTCGTCGTTTGTGACAATGGCTTCCGAATGTTTGGAGCCATGCTGTTCGATATGCTCCATCGCTTCATCGAGACTTTGCACCACTCGGCAGTTGATGATCAGGTCAAGGTACTCGGTGTCCCAATCTTCTTTAGTGGCGGCCTGCACTCGGGGAAGGTTTTGGAGAATTTTTTCGGTCCGAGAATCGGCGTGCCACTGCAAGCCCAGAGAATCGGTCGCTTGGTAGAGCTGTCGAATAAAACTCTCTGCCAACTTTTCATGAACCAAGACAGTTTCGAGAGCATTGCAGACTCCCGGCCTTTGAGTCTTGGCGTTTTGAACGATTTTGACTGCCATTTGCAAGTCGGCATTCTCATCAACGTAGGTGTGGCACATGCCTCGGTCATTCTTGATAATCGGCATCAGCGCTGTCCGTTGGACGAAATCAATCAAGCGCTCTCCTCCACGAGGAACAGCGATATCAATGAGATCTTTTCTTTTGAGTAGGCTTTCGACCAAGGAGCGATCATAATTTTGCAGGCCCACGAAAGCATCAAAATCCAAACCTTCCGCCTTCAAAACCTGGGACATCAATTGATAAATACATTCGCTCGTGGCCTTCGATTCGGAGCCTCCGCGCAGGACAATGGAGTTACCTGATTTAAAAGCCAAAGAAAAGGCTTCTAAAATAACATTGGGTCTGGATTCAAAGATCATGAAGATGACTCCCAAAGGGGAGCGAATTCGTTTGAGCAAAAGGCCATTGGGTAAAACTTTTGAATCCACGAGTTCACCGACAGGATCGGACTGCTGAGAGACTTGTCGCAAACTTTCTGCCATCGAAGAGATTCGTTTTGGATTCAGCGTCAGACGGTCGCGAAAGGCTGAGCTGGTTTCCGGAGACAAGTTTTGAAGATCTTTTTGGTTGGCACTTAAAATAGCCGGGACCTGTGTTTCCAGTTCCTTTGCCAATTGAAGCAAAATCGAGTTCTTTTTCTCTGCAGGAAGTTTTCTCAATCGGCGCTGGCCTTGTCGGAGATTTTGCAGACTCTTCTCAAGGGATTCATTTGCCGTCAAAGTGACCCCCGATTTGAGTTCCGATGGATTGCCCAGAGGCAATAGACAATAGGTTCTTTGGTAAGTCTCCTCGAACCATGTGTGTGGTGATGCCGGCTTTTGTGGCTCTTTCGGCCGCCAACAGTTTGGAATGCATCCCACCGGTTCCTTGTGCGGATTTCGATTTTTTATGAGCCATGGAAAGCTCTTGAGGTCCAATCTTGCGGCGATAAAGAATCAAATTGGCCTCCGGATTTTCCTTGGGATCAGAATCAAAGAGTCCCTCGACATCCGTCATCAAAATCAGTCTTTCCGCTTTCATCATGACGGCCACTTGAGAAGCCAAAGAGTCATTGTCTCCAAAGCGAATTTCTTCGGTGGCTACGGCATCATTCTCATTGAGAATCGGAATGACTTTCCATTTTAACAGTTCGTTCAAAGTGTTTTGCAAATTTCGCCGACGAACTGGATCTTTCATATCTCCGGCGGTGAGGAGCACTTGAGAACCCAATAAGTTGGTGGACTGCAAAGCTAAGTTGTATTGATCCATGACAAGGGGTTGGCCAATGGCGCTGAGAGCTTGTTTTTGAGGGAGAGTTCTTTTTTTCTCCCGAAAATTCGTTTTCACGGTGGCCCAAGCGATCGCACCGGATGTGACCCAAATCACTTCAATGGCATGTTTCTTTCTCAGTTCCGCCACTTGTTGCATCCATGTCCGCATGAGAAGAGGACCACCATCACACACCATTTTGCTGCCGGCTTTGACGACCCAGCGACGTAATTTTTTTGCCATTTGTAAGTGAATTTTCCCCGCAATGGCGAAGGGGGGGCAAGTAGAATGTCAGTCATTCAAACCCGGAGCTAGGTTCGACTTGGACTTTCATCCAGCAAAACCCACCTGCCTTTTTGCGATATCGATTCCTCGATCAATCATGTCCAAAGCCATTCCCGTTTGCTTGGGCAATATGCCCTGGCGATTGAGAAATTTAAGTCCAAAGTAAGCTGCCACTCCATAGAGGACCCATTGAAATTTGATATTTCGAATGATTTTGGGGGCCACATAGGCTGTGGCCGCTGCTTCGATTGTTGAGCTCATAACTAAACACCTCCATTTCATTTTGAAACTGCAGGAAGTCTGCCACTGCTTTTATGTCAAATTGAGAAATCTCCTCGAAGTAAACTCATTTGTCTTTGGAAGCGAATAAAATCTTGATCAAGATTTTGCAAATAGAGGGTCAACCCGATGGCGAGATGCGCCGATAAGTTTCAAGTGAGCGACCACCGAGGTGATCTAAAATGAGTCATTTTGAAACTGAGTCCCTGAGAGGCATGAAAATTTTAGTTGTCGAAGATGATTCGGATCTTCGTGAGTCTCTGTGCGACATTCTCAGTCTTTACGGAGCACAGGTTTTCTCTGCCTCCAATGGGAAGTCCGGACTCGAATTGTTCAAACTGAACTCTGTGGATTTGGTCCTCAGCGATGTTCGCATGCCAGATGGAGACGGCGTTTTTCTTTTGGAAAGAATCCGTGAGATCAGCTCCGCGCATCCGCCATTTTTCTTTTTGACAGGTTTTTCTGATTTGACCGAGCAAGTGGCTTTTCAGAAAGGCGCTCAAGCTATGTTTCAAAAACCTTGTGACACTTTTAACTTGGTTGAAGTTATCTGTGATTTGAAGTCGAAGAGCCCCGCAGCAGCCTAATTAAAAGGCCTGATTGTCAGTCAGGCGCGCAGTCCAATCTAAATCAAGCTTTCAATTGATAAATAAAGGTAAAGTTTCATCGATTTTTTTGCAAAATCGATGGGAAGCATTTCGGCTAAAGTTGGACACCTGAAAATGTGTGGTAAACAAATTCTCCATGGAAACTGTGGTTACAAGAGATTCCGTTCTCAAAGCTTATCGAAGATACGCCCATTTTTATGATCTCTTGTTTGGACCGATTTTTCATCCTGGCAGACGGACGGCGGTTCAGTGCCTGAATTGTCAGGCAGGCGAAAGAATACTGGAAGTGGGAGTGGGAACAGGTTTGTCCTTGTCGATGTATCCTCCCAATGTGTCCGTGGTCGGTATCGATTTGTCATCGGATATGTTGCAGGCGGCACAAAGAAAAGCGGAGTCAGAAGGCCTTTCGCAAGTGGAAGCACTGATTGAAATGGATGCCCAGAGAATGGAATTTCCAGAAGACTCCTTCGACAAAGTTGTCGCCATGTATGTGGCTTCGGTGGTTCCTGACTACCGCTTGCTCATGAAAGAAGTGAAACGAGTCTGCAAACCTGGCGGCACAATTATTTTGTTAAATCATTTTGAAAATAAAAATCCGATTATCAGAGCCGCCGAGTCTCTTATTCAACCCTTTGCGAAATATCTTGGATTTCATCCTGATTTTCCTTTGGAGAAGTTTTTAAAAGAGACGAACTTTCGGGTCCTGCAACAAGTGCCGGTGAATTTGCTGCACTACTGGACAATTTTGATCGGCAAAAATGATAAGACTATTCCCCATTAAAGCACAGGATTTTTCCGTAATCGGGATCTCAAGAAAAAGAAATAATAGATCCAGCCTGCAAACGCGCCACCCAAATGGGCGCCATGACCGATTGGCAAGCCTCCGCCACCAGCCTGTTCGATCAATCCCCAAAGATCCAAACCAATAAACAAGAGAGCACCGAACAGAGCTGGGATTGGTACGATTCCCAAAAGAAGTATTTTTTCTCGCGGGAAAATAAACGAAAAAATTAAAATCACTCCGGAAATGGCTCCCGAGGCACCCAAGGCCGGAATTTCCGGACGTCCGAGAATCCATGCAGAAACAAAGGCATGGCAGAGCGAGCTGAAAATTCCAGCGATCAAATAAAATTTCAGAAATGATTTTGAGCCGATCACTTCTTCGATCACTCCTCCGAAATTTTGCAGAACAAACATATTCAGAAAAATATGAATAAATAAATTATGGGAAAAGACTGAAGTCAGAAGTGTCCACCATCTGCCCTGAGTCAGAGCCGTCCAGCTGACAAGAAAATTCTGTATCATAAAATCTGCTCGTGACTCGGTTGGAAAAAGCCAGAAGAAAAAGACCACAATATTGATGGCAACCAACAAGGGAACGGCTCGAATCCGAAGAGCGGCGGACATTTCTATTCCTTTTTAAACAGTCAATAGCTTAAAGGCGTGGGACCAGTGATTTGACAGAAATCCCGGGATACACCATAGCATACAAAGTGGCTCAATGGCTCTGGCGCTTTCGGATTTTCCCATGTCCTGAATTTCCCAGCCAAACTGGGCCAAAATTTCCGATACTTGGGCTTTGGCATTGGCCTCATCGCCACAGATAAACATCGTTGGCTTCGGACCATGGAAATCCGGATGAACCATGAGAGCGTGCCCGACACTGTTAAAGGCTTTTACCCAATGAGCCAAGGGCGCTTTTTTTTGCAATCTTTCCATCAAAGATTCGTTGGGGCTCGTAAAATACTGGAGAACGCCATTGATCGGGGCGGCGTCGGCAATTGGATTGGTCGGGTCAATGACTGTTTTTCCATCGAAGCATCCTGGCGGAAGGGCTGATAGGATCGCCTCGGCGGCTGTGCCTTTGACAGCGAAAACGATCAATTCGCCAAACTGTGCTGTTTCTTCAAATGTGCCAATCGAAGCTTTGCTGCCGGCTTTTGAAACCCAAGCATTCATTTTCTCCGGAAACCGGGAGCCGCGCATGACGTGATGATCGTGTTTGAGAAAACCATTGGCAAGGCTCTCGCCAACAGCTCCTGATCCTAGAATTCCAACTTTCATTTTTCACCTCGATTCTTCCTGATGAAGAGTTCTGCATTCGGAGTCTGCAAAATCAATACTCTGAGTGCAGATCAAGAACCAACCTGATGCTTGGCATGAGACCGAGAAAAAATTTATCGCTGAATGAGAAAACTCAGTTGGACACGGTGATCAAAAAGCAAAATCAATTGAGAAATGCCAATCCATGCGGAAATGACAAAACCCTTGGGACGATTGAAGTAAACATGGGCTAAAACGATGAAAAATGAAATCGGGGCCAGGGTCACAGTCGATAAAAAAGTCCACTGATTCATCAACAGGGCAAAGCCAAAGACAACCTCGAAGATTTTCACCACGGGCAAAATTATTTGGGTTCCTTGGAGGTGATGATTAAACGCCGTCATTTCAGGATTCATTGGAGGCAAAGGACGAAAATGAAAAAGTCCATTGAGACCAAATCCAAAATAAAGAAGACCCAGCGACCATCGAGCCAAATCAAATATCATGTGATTGTTCCTTTGAAGGAAGTCTCTATGATTACGAGCTTGAAATCAAGCTCAGGACTTGTGAAGGGGACCTGACTTCAAAAGTTCTGTCAGTTTTTGCCAACGCCGGTTGCTTTCATCTGCCTGTATCGCCGCTTGCAGGGCGACGGGGTCTGCAACCAGAAAAACATGCTCTTTTCCCCTTGTCACCGCAGTGTAGATCAAGTGTCTTTGTGCAATAGGCAAATGTTCGGTTGCGACAACGACAATCACAGCTTTGTATTCGGAGCCTTGAGATTTGTGAATTGAAATTGCATAGGCCAAAGTCAGCCGATCCAGTTCGTCAAAATGAAATGGAACGCTGCGATTCTCCAGGAGAATCCAGAGCGTTTGGTCTATGTGGTCGATTTTTTCCACGTATCCAATATCACCATTGAAAACTTCTTTTTTGTAGTCGTTACGAATCACCATGACTTTGTCACCGACATGGAAATTTTGTCCAAAGCCGCTGACACCGGCGATGCCGGCTCCTTGATGCTGAGATGAGAAATTTCTCTGCAGTTCTTCATTGAGTTGGAGAGTGCCCAAGGAACCTCGATTCATGGGAACCAAGATCTGAAATTGGCGCGGGTCACGGATGCCACATTCTTCAGGGATCACCCGTCGAACCAAATCTTGAATCACACTCTTGGTCTCGGTGACTCCACGGACTGGATAGTAATGAAAATCGGATGGTTCTGAATCTGGCCGAATCGGCATTTCGCCTTTATTGATTCTTTGAGCATTGATTTTGATCCAGCTTTGTTGACGTTGTCGGAAAATATCAGTCAGGCGAACCGTTTTGAATCGACCGCAATCGATCACACTTTGGAGAACATTGCCTGCTCCAATCGAGGGAATTTGATCGGCGTCCCCCACTAAAATCAAAGCACAGTGGGGTGGTAAAGCCTGGAGAACATGATTCATTAATGCCAAGTCCATCATCGAGACTTCATCGATCAGGACGACGTCCAGATCCAAAGTATTTTTTGAGTTGTAAATGAATTCCCCAGTAGCGCTGTCATATTTTAAAAGACGATGAATTGTTTGTGCTCGCACTCCTGTCGCTTCTTCCAGGCGTTGAGCGGCTCTTCCTGTCGGTGAACAGAGAGAAAACCTGATAAACTGGGTTTGTAAAATCGTGGTGAGAAATCGGATGAGGGTTGTTTTCCCAGTTCCGGGTCCACCAGTGACAATCGTGAGAGAAGCAGAAAGTGCAGCTTCGATGGCTGATTTTTGCAAAGGAGCGAGCTTGGTTTCCAAAAGCATTTGCGCCCAATGAAGGACTTTCTCAAAATTGAACCATCCCCAAGGCGGCTCTTGGCTTTGAAAACCCAAGAGCTGTCTTGCAACCTCTTGTTCCAAATTCCAAATTTCGCTCAGATAGATGCAGGATGTCTCCTGGATCTGATCCACAATTAAATTTTCCTTGAGGATTTCCAATTCTAAAACGCGCTCCATTGAACTCTCGGAAATTCGCAACAGAGAAGTGCATTCTTCCAGAAGTTTTTTTTCGGGATATGCACAGTGACCCTGTTTGAAATGAAATCGCAGGACGCTGAAGAGTCCAAAGCGCAATCGGCTAGGATCATCCTGTTCAAAGCCTTCGGAGAGCGCAAATGAGTCAATGACTTCAAATTCCAGGTCGTTGGCGATGGCTATTTGATAGGGATTTTCTTGCAAAGAGTATTGGCTGTTCTCCTGGTACTGGGACCAGAGAATTTCCGCCCAATTGAGAGGGAGTTTTCTTTCAAAAAGGAACAATTCAAATTTCGATTTTTCCTTGAATGCATTCCAAGAACGAAGAATCTGCTCTTGTTTTTTTCGTCCTATGCCTTGAGCTTGCAAAAGGCGATGGGGATGAAGTTCGAGCACTGTCAGAAGATCGTCCGGGAAAGTATCGGTCAGAATTTTCGCGATGGCGGGACCAATTCCCGTCATGGCTTCCGATTTGAGGAATTTCCGCCAGGCTTTCTTGTCTCCAGGAAGTTCGGCATGAAGGTGACGGGCGGGCAAGGGACCTTTGTTTGAATGAATGGCAGATGAGGAGACTTCAAGTTCGGCTCGGAGAGTTTGACCTGGATGGACTCGAGGAAGGCGCCCCGAAATCAGAAGTCGGTCACCCAAGTCCGAAGATTGTGCCTCTAAAACGGACTGGCCAGTTTCTTCGTTGAAATAAACAATTCTTTCAATTCGACCGGCAAAGTTTGTGAAGTTGGGGCCGGGCGCATCGGGGGGTGATGCCCCGACCCATTGAGTTTCATTTTCCATTTGGCCACCTTAGTGAGAGGTGGCTGATGGTTCTGTGTGGTACATTTTTTCAAAAGCATTCTTCAGAAACTGCACTTGTGAAGAGAGCGGAGTGCCTGGTTTGACGTCACTATTTTCAAGCCACTTGATATAGCTCTCCATTTCATTCCTGGGAATCTCGCGCAATTTCTTGCCTTTGTACTTGCGGCCAAATTGAATCACATATTCACCGGGCTCGGTGGCCGCCAGGTCAGTGGAATTAACCATTTCCTCTGGTCTTTGAGTCAAATTGGATTCCGTTGATTCGCCCGGGCCTGGTTCGGGAGAGCGTTGTGTGTGCCGGATCACTCGGCCGCTGTTGGACCCACTCATATTTCTTTGAACCGGTGTGGCTGGGGCATCGACAATTCGACTTCCCTCATCCAGTTCGTCAGCGCAGAATTGGGTTCCGTAACCAATCAAAGCCAAAGCTCGGCCAATCGCCCCTGTCTCTGCTTTCTCAATAAAGTCGGGGAATCCTTGGATGCTTTCAAATTTGTGGGAAGTGGCGATTGTTCTACCAGTTTCATCCCGGATCGTGGCTTTGGCATATGCTGAGACGTCGGTCACTGAAACCAATTCGGTTTCAATTGACCAATCCGGGTGATCTTCCCGGAACCACACCAGACGATATTTGACTTCAAGATACTCTTTCCCTCTTAAGTTTAAGAGGGGCAGTTCTGTTCCTTTTGTTGTTCGATAACTTCGGTTCATTTTATTCCTCCTTTGAAGAGGCGCAAATCCTCCTTGCTGAAGCAAGTCTCTTGAGGCTTATTCAAGTTGCCGACATTCCAATTTACCAAAAATATCGCCACTGTGCGCCTCGTTGTCAGGACGATGTGATGACTTACATCGAATTCAGAGCTTGAAAAAAGACGAGCGAGAATTTGTCTGTTTACAGAGACAAAGAGTGTTCCTAAACTGAGGACATGAAAAACTTGTCATTTTCCAAACGTCTGGGATTTGCCATTTGTGGATGGCGCGAAAGTTTTAAGAGCGAGACCAGCCTTCGAACACAGTCGATTTTGGCAATGATGGCTCTTTCTGTTTTGATTTTTTTTCAAGCGGCGCCATTGTGGTGGGCCTTGTTTGCTTTGACAATCGGAATGGTGGTCACGGCCGAGATGTTGAATACGGCCCTGGAAAGATTGTGTGATCATCTGAATCCGGAATTTCATGAAGCGATTAAAAGTGTCAAAGACATCGCAGCGGGGGCCGTCCTGATTTCCAGTGTCACTTCCGTGGCGGTGATGTTGTGTTTTCTGTGGAGTGTTTTTTTCGGATCTCATTAAATTGAGTCAGCCGCCCATTTGCAATCCGGCACTGGAGGTGGGGAGAATGTCTCGCCATTTGCGAATCAGGTCCTTGTATTTTTCACCCACAGGACGCAGCTTTCGGTCCAAGTCATAGAGACCGCAGGGATTGACGGTTCCTCGGTTCTCTCTGAGCGCTGAATCCCAATCCATTTGATCTGTGAGACTGTACCAAGTGAATCCAATGATGGGAATTCCGTCTTCGCGAAGTCTCAACATATTCGCCCACTCTTTTCGGAGCCAGAATGTGGCATGCTTTTCGTTGAGAACGTTGGTTTCTGTATGCATCACTGGCAACTGATAGCGGTTGTAGTACTGGCTGGTGATCACATAGTAGCCGTAAATTTCTCCCGAAGGAGATGTGGTTCCATCCGGATGAACCAAATGTTCATTCGTGGCGTAGTAATCAGTTCCCATCACACAAAAAGCCTTCACTTGATTTTGCAGAAACCAATGGTAATCGTCACGAGTCATTCCATTGTCGAGAAGGTATTCATAAATGGTGGCGTCGACTTGCTGGCCGTATGTGAGATCAAAAGGAAGAAATCTTTTGGCATTCAAAAAGCGAGCTCGAGGCACGCATTCTGGATGCTCGGGATGAAAATACTCGGAAGACTCACTTTGCACGAAAATCGCCAAAGGATGAATATTCAATATCGCTCTCATGGCCATGGTGTTGGCCTTGCAAAGATGTTTAAGGGCAGTGACAAAAGCGCGGTCACTGGATTCGCGCTCATTCCACCATCCGTATTGAGCGGAAAAAGTGGCTGCAATGAAAATTTCATTCACGGGTGTGTACCAACGGATCCAAGGATATCTCCAGGCAAAAGCTTCAGCGTATTCCGCAAAGTAGTGGGGCCAATCGGGATTCTGGAAATTTCCGATCCAGTCAGGAACTCCAAAATGACAGAGATCCGCAATCGGGATGATCGCCATATCTTTGAGGTAATTCAAAGTCTCGTCGGCGAAGGACCAGTCGTACTTTCCCGGGCCTAAATGTGTTTTGTAATAAGGAGGACCGTAGCGCAAAAAATTGATCCCCAGTTGTTTGCACAGTCGGAAATCTTCCTTCCAAAGACGGTAGTGACCACAAGAATCCATTTGATCGACTCGTTTTTTGACTCCATCAACAACGATTGTGGGATAGCTGTTCTCAATGCCCGTGGCGAATATAAAAGCATAGGGATACATTTTTCACCTGCATCAATGGAAAATCGCCCCACTTCCTTCGTGACGGGGGTTGAACCAGGTGAAAGCGAAGAACGTGCCGCTCAGGAGGGAATCAACAATTGAGTGCAATAAATCAAAGCTGGGTATGCCGAAAGCCAAGCCCAGAAGAATCGATTGAGAGAAAAAAAGTAGAAATTTGCAAGATGAAAGAGAAGACCAAAAACAAGAAAGACAGAGAGAAACTGTGGAGCCCAAAACACAAGAGGGAAAAGACATTCGAAAGTGAGAACCAGAGTCGAAGAGAGACGGCTGAAACTCAAGGAAGACGAGATTTTTAAACTAAGAAAATGATTTTTTCGAGCCGAGTCCGCGAGGATATCTGCCAAGGCCTTTCCTGTTCGCCAATCAGGGTCCTTGATTTTTGAAAGACCCGCTAAAAAATAAGACAAGGTCAGTTGCACTGAAATATACCAAAAGCCAGCTTGAAAAAGAACGGGCAGATTCTGCGCCCAGGGACTGGTGGCAACAGTTAAACCAGTCAATACAACAACTGTCATGTAATCACTGCCACCATTGAAAACTCCTCGCCAGTGAAGTCCAATCAAAAGAGTGGAAAAAAGCAAAATTGCGAAAAGGGAGAACGTGGGAAAAGCGAAGGCTCCAAGGGCCAAAAGCAAGCGAAGCCACAGTAGAACTCCAAATAAGGAATCCTGGAAAACCCAACTGAGCGGCCTGCGAAGATTTGGGGAAAAATCATTTTTCAGAATCGAAAATCTCCAAATCCCCTCTTGGGAAAAGCTCTGACGAATTTTCAAATACTCGGCTGATTGAAGAATCAAAGAAAAGGCCATCAGCCGAGAGGTCCAAAAAATGGCTTGATCAGCAGTCAATTAGAGAATCCTTTCGCTGGAGATCAGGACATCTGAGGCATGTGGATATGTGACTGAAATTTTAAAGCGATAAATCTGACCTTTTTCATATCGATTCAACTGATGAATTTGAGATCGCACCAATTGTTCGACCAATTGAAAAGAAGTCAGTTCATCAGGCGAATTTGAAGACAATTGATTCAGATCCAAGACCAACCGATTCACAAGATTCTGGTATGCATGATGCAAATTGCCTTCTGAATTGACAAAGAGATTCCACCAGACAATTGGTGGGGAATGGAGAAGAGGTTCCCACTGACGGCTTTCAATTTGAAAGTACAATTTCGGCAGAGATCCAACCGAATCAAAGAACTTCCATGATGGAAAGAACAACCGAAAGAATTGGAGAAGAAAGCCGCATCCTGACATTCACTTGTCATGATAGGCCTTGATCGCTGGCGGTCAACGCTGCTTGCTCACTCCGGGTCTTGAGTCCTGTTTAGAGCTGAAGGCCCGACATGGCTTCGGTGAAAGTGAGAGGTCTTTCAGGTTTCTCGTATCCAAAGGGATGTTGGGAATGCCAAAGCCAAGCATGTTGAATGATTTCTTCGAGATTGGGATATTTTCTTTGCCAACCCAGTACTTGCTGGATTTTCGAGCTGCTGGCGATCAACTGGGCGGGATCACCTGGTCGACGCATTTCTTCTTGAACCTGGATTCTGCGGCCAGTGACTTTCTCACAGGTGGCTATCACTTGGCGGACTGAAAAGCCGCAATCGCTTCCCAAATTGAAAATCTGCCCTTGCCCCAGCTCCATGTTTTCCAGAGCCAGAATATGCGCTTGGACCAAGTCGACGACATGAATGTAATCTCGAATACAGGTGCCATCGGGGGTTGGATAATCTGTTCCGAAAATCGAAATCGGCTCTTTCTGATCTCGAGCCGAGATCAGGATTCGAGGAATCAGATGACTTTCTGGTTGGTGATCTTCTCCGAGGTGACCATCAGGCCAAGCCCCAGCCACATTGAAATATCTCAGGGCTGCATATCCAAACTGATGAGATTCGCAGAAATCTTGAATGACCATTTCACTCATCCACTTGCTGCGTCCATAAGGATTGATGGGGCGAGCAGTTTGTGTTTCTTCGATCGGCGTCTTTTCGGGAATTCCGTATACGGCGGCTGTTGAAGAAAACACAATTTTTCGAACATTTTCTTCGTGCATCGCCTGCAGCAAATCAATGGTGGCTGACAGATTGTTGGAATAATATTTTCCAGGATTTTTTACACTTTCAGCCACTTCGATATTGGCCGCAAAATGCATCACTGCCTCAATGCCAAAGGCCTGGAGAATTCCTGTCACATGTCTTTTGTTTCCAGTGTGACCTTCAACAAAGATCGCTCTGGAATCAACAGCCGTGCGATGGCCCGTCGACAAATTGTCGAGAACCACCACGTAATGTCCTTGATCGAGCAAAGATCGGACGGCATGACTTCCAATATATCCGGCACCACCTGTCACTAAGACTCTCATGGTTTTCTCCTCTTTTTAAGCCAGGGGATTCTGACTGAATTTCGGCCATAGGTTTCGTTGTTGAGAAAGACAGACTTTGGCCAGATCCAAAGATTCTCCAATCACCACATGCATATCCAAATATCTGTAAGTCCCTAGACGGCCGATAAAAGTGACATTGTTTTCAGTTTGCGCCAGTTTCACGTATTGTTCGAGCAGGGCTTTATCTTCTGCCAGGCGCATGGGATAATAGGGAGTTTCTCCCTCTTCGCAGAATTTGCTGTACTCTCGGAAGAGAACGGTTCGATCGTGCTCTTCCCAAGGCGCAAAATGCTTGTGTTCAGCGATTCTTGTGTAAGGGACTTTTTCTTCACAATAATTGATCACTGGATTTCCTTGATAGTCGCCGCTCTCTTCGAAGCGCTCGAACTTGAGAGTTCGATATTGCAATCTTCCGATTTGGTAATTGAAGAATGAATCCAGTGGGCCACTCCAGAACACATGGTCGAATTGATTCTTGGCGCTCGGGCTCAGTCGTTTCATCAGCGACACTTGAATGTCCGGATGATCCAGAATTTTCTCCACAATCTTCGAATAACCTTCAGTGGGGATCCCTTGATACTTTTGATTGTAGTAATTGTCGTCGTAATTGAAACGAACCGGAAGTCTCTTCAAAATGGAGGCGGGGAGCTGGGAAGGTTCAACTCCCCATTGTTTTTTAGTGTAGCCATAAAAGAAATTTTGATAGAGATCCCGGCCGAGGAATTTCAGAGCCTGTTCCTCAAATGTTTTCGGATCAGAAATTCCCTTCTCGCCAAGACCGCCAACAAAGTCTCGGGCTTGAGCAGGGGTCAGAGTTTTCCCAAAGAACTGATTGATCGTTAAAAGATTGATCGGAAGTGAAAAAACACCTTTGGCAGTGACGGCTTTCACCCGATTGATGAAGGGCTTAAATTCGCCCCAATGATTGACATAGGACCACACGTCTTCTCGACTGGTGTTGAAAATATGTGGACCATAGTGGTGCAACATGATTCCAGTGCCGGCATCTCTGGAGGTATGGCAATTTCCGGCGATGTGGGGTCTTTCGTCGAAGACATGAACGGAGAAGTTTCCATTCTCGACTAATTCTCGAGCGAGAACGGCACCAGCGAATCCGGCTCCAGCGATGGCAATTTCCATTTTCTTCATAGCAATCTCTCCCAGAAAAATTCATTGTTTTGCTTTTTTAAATTCGTCAGTTCGCTAAAATACACTTCGAGGGATTTCTCATAACTGGGAAGGACTTGCACACGGCTCGAATTCAAAGCACTGAAGCGAGGCCGCTTGGCTGCATAATTCATTTCATCTGAACTCAAGTGTTGAATTTTCTTTCGAGCAGATGAGCCCAAAGAAATGAGTTTATTCTCAATGGCCAGTTCAGTCGTCAATTCAGCTAAACGGGCCCAAGTCAGGTGACCCTGATTGGTTTGATGGAGCAGGCCATATTCCCCGTCCAAGAGAAGATCCAAACTGAGATCCACCAGATCAGGAACATAGGTTGGGGAAATCGTCACATCCGAAGCGGCCTGAAAGGTCAGACCTTGGCGGAGAGTATTCAAAACTGAAAAAACAAAATTGTGCTGATCCCAGGGGCTAAAAAATGAGCTGGTTCGAATCACCAGACTCTTGGGATGAATTTCCAAAACTTTCCTTTCGGAAGCGGCCTTGGATTCTCCGTAAACATTGAGCGGAGAGACATTGGAATTTTCCATGTAGGGAGATTCCGAATTTCCGTCAAATACCAAATCGGTCGAAAAGTGCAGCAAAGGGATTTTCCGATCGGCACAAGCGCGCGCCAGATTTTCAGGGCCGATCACATTTTCTCGAAAACACTGCTCTTTGGCGGATTCAGCTTCATCGACCCGAACAAATCCGGCTGTGTTGATCACGGCCCAGGGACGAATTTCACTGAAAACCGCTTCGATGGATTTCGAATCTGTGATCTCCATTTCTTTTCGAGAAAGCGCTTTGTAAGGAATATTTCTGATTTCACAAACTCGAGCGAATGCTTTTCCGAGAGTTCCATTGGCGCCTGTGATCACCAGAGGTCGAGCCCTTTCATTGAGGAAATTGGGTCCAATGGTTTCTCTCTCCGGTCCATAGGAGACTTTGTCACGATGATGCCACCAGCCTTTTTCCTCCAGTACGGGGTGCTGAAAAATTTTTCCTTGAGACCAGGATTTGATAACTTGGCAAAGGGCCGTTGCGCGGGGACGTGGAGCTCGCAAATCGAAGACTCCAGATTCATAGTGCATATTCTCGACAGTGCACAGGGTGTTCCAGTCATATGATCCAAGAAGGCTCCAAGCTGTGATGGCTTCAACATTGACGCCTCTTTGATCTCTCGCCTGTTGAGCGGCTTGTGCGACTTCCAAGAACCACCGCAACTGATTTTCACGACTGCTTTGCACATGCACTTCGGTGATGGCAATTGGAAGCTGGAAGCGATTCCAAGTTGCCGAAAGAAGATCTTCGAGGGGGAACAGTTCGCTGGCTTTGGTGTCGACAGAGCCGACATCCGCATATTGATGAATGCCATTCCCCCCGTGAAATTCGGTGGGATAGAGATCAAGACGGTGATCCAAAAATCGATTGCTCAAGGGATAATGATTGATTCCCAAAATATCCGGAGAGCATTTGTTTTCGATGAACCACTGCAATTCACTCTCAGTGGCTCCATTTTGTCGAAGGTAATCATAGAGAAAGTGATCAGGTCCGACATTTCCAGTCAGCAAATCGAAGGAAAGCCATCTTCGATGGTTCTCGAATTCGACTTGGTATTGGAGCAGATTCGTTCCTTGCACTGTTCCGAGATCTTCTGTCTGGATCAGTCGAGCACGGGGATTGATTTTGCGAATCTCGCGCATGGCCAATACCGTGCCTTTGATTTCATTCAGCAAAGCCCGTAAAAACTGAAAATCTGACTTTCCATGAGGATACCAAATTCCATAGAGTCCGCTGAAACGGGCTGTGGTCAATGGCTCATTCACCGGCGTATAGTCGGTAATCCAGGGATACCTTTCAGCAAAGGCCCTGGCATATTTTGCCAGACGCTCGGGAAAGGCCGAATCCAAAAGGTGAGTCTCGATTGGGCCGCTGCCGTGGTGAACAAGACCCGCAATGGGAGTGAGGCCCACACGTTGAAGTTCCCGAGTTCTTTCATCAGCCCAAGTCCAATTCCATTCTTTCGAGTCATTTGAAAAGGCTGTTTCCCAAAGAAAAGGATATCGAATTCGCTCGATCCCCAATTGGGCAAAAAGTTCGAGATCTTCGATTCTAGAATCGTGCCCGTTCTTTTGACACTGATTGAAAAAGGAATCGCCGACACGATTGACGGTGCATTCAATGCCGGCCCAAATGGGGATGAGATTTCTCATCAGAGGCTCATTTGTGAGGAATGGACTCGATCTTGAATTCCAAAGACGGTTTTTCGAAGACGCGAGTAGCGACACATTTTCTCCAAAGTCCACATATGATGAAAAGTCGAATCCCAGGACAAGGAAGAAAGAAAGGCATCAACATCCATTTTCCAGCGCGGATCATTTTTTGCCCGCTCCATTGCTCGCTGACCTCGGGCGACGAAATCTTCCGCGGTGTCGGCAATCTCCACCAAATTGAGATCTCCATAGGGACGAATCACATCGCGGATACTTGTCGAGACCACGGGTTTCCCGGCCGCCAAATATTCCGGCGTCTTGGTGGGGCTGATAAACTGCGTGGATTCATTGCGAGCAAATGGAAGAATCGCCAGATCCCAACCCGACAAGTATTTTGGCAAGTCTTGGTAAGATTTCTGTCCGAGATAGTGAATATTGGCAGGTCTTGGCAATGTTGCGGGATCGATTTTGGCCACGGGTCCAATCATGACGAGATGCCAGTCCGGTCTCAATTCGGCAATTTTGCGAAGAAGATCTTGATCCATTCTCTCGTCAATAACTCCATAAAATCCAATTCGCGGATGAGGAATTTCTTTTTGATCATCAGGTTCAGTCGCTGTTCGAGCTCTCATAAAATGATCCAGGTCAATGCTGCTTGGAAATGGATGAATATTGGGATGGCGGTGTTTTTTCGCTTCATAAAGAGAATGACCACCGGTGAAGACCACGTCGGCCATATCCATCAGTTCGGACTCAAGATTGATTAATTGGGCAGGAGCATTTTGAAATGCCGACAATTCGTCCATGCAGTCAAAAACAACATTGGCCGGCTGCAAATGGCGAGTAAAGGGCAGGGCCATTGGAGTGTAATACCAGGAAGTGAAATCACTGATCAGTTCGTCTTCCATAAATTGATCGACGAGCATTTTCAATTCGTCCCACATTTCCTGTTGATTGAGTCCACTAGGAAGCATGGGGACGATCAATTGGATTCCATGCTCCCGCTGAATCTTTTCATATCGAGATGAAGTCGAATCTGTGAAATGAGGCTCTTCCATGAAAAACACTCGGCGGTGCTGAGCAAAGCGAGTGATCAAATGTTGGGGCCTTTGAAAAACAAAATCCCAACGCAAATGACTGAAAACCAAGAGATCGTGTTCATCCTGTTGCTTCATTCGCATGTCTGTTTTCATTTTGAGAACCTTTCGTTGGCAAACTGCGAAATGCGCGAAATTCGCGCACGCTGTTTGAAGTGACTGTAGCTTTGCACAGCAAATGCCAATTCAGTGAGTCGGCATGCAGTTTGTACAAAGTCTCGAGAATGACAGATACAAAACATCCAAAAGGATCTTCTCAGGCAAAAGACTCGCTCACTGAATTTGACGGGGCAAAGTGGGACGAGAGTTTAGAAAAATTTCCCCGAAAGCAAATGATCCGGGGTCGTTGGCTTTCTTTGAATGGCCTGTGGGATTTCGTCTTTGACGATGACTTGCGTTGGGGGCGACCGGACGAAATCCCAAATTGGAATGGAGAGATTCGGGTTCCCTTTTGTCCCGAGTCGAGAGCCAGTGGAATCGGGGATACGGGTTTTCATCCGCGATGCTGGTATCAAAAGAAATTTGAATTCGAGACGAAGAAATCCAAAAGGTATCTGATTCATTTTGGAGCTGTGGATTACGAGGCCAATGTTTGGTTCAATGGACATTTTCTAGGGTGCCATTCGGGGGGACACACTCCCTTTTCTTTCGACATCACCAAATTGCTGGTAGAAGGCGAGCAAACTCTTCACGTTTGTGCGGAGGATGATCCTCAGGATCTGGCGAAGCCGCGGGGCAAGCAAGATTGGCAGCTGGATTCCCATTTGATTTGGTATCCTCGCACGACGGGCATTTGGCAGACGGTTTGGATTGAAGAAGTCCCACAAATTTATATAGATCGGCTTAGATGGACTCCTCTTTTGGAAAGATGGGAAGTCGGATGCGAAGCCTATATTGCGGGCGGCAACAGTGAAGACTTGAAATTGAGAGTCAGATTGTTTGCGGCGGGACGCTTGCTTGCGGATGATATGTATCAAGTGATCTCCAAAGAAGTCCATCGGCGAATTGCTTTGTCGGATCCTGGAATTGATGATTATCGAAATGAACTTCTGTGGAGTCCTGAAAAGCCAACTCTGATTGATGCCGAAATTGAGCTTCTTCAAGACGGAAAGGTGATTGATCATTTGAAATCTTACACGGCTCTTCGAAGCGTTAAGGTTCAAAGAGGTCGATTTTTACTCAACAGCCGACCTTACTATTTGCGAATGGTTTTGAATCAAGGTTATTGGCCGGAATCGGTGATGACCGCCCCCACACCAGAGGACTTGAGAAAAGATGTCGAGTTGATCAAGACAGCTGGATTCAATGGAGTGCGAATGCACCAAAAAATCGAAGATCCGGATTTTCTTTATTGGGCGGATCGGCTGGGGCTGATTGTGTGGGGGGAAATGCCCAGCGCCTATCGTTTTACGCATGAGTCGGTTGAAAGAATAATGAAAGAGTGGTCCGAAGTCATCGACCGAGACTCCAATCATCCTTCGATCTGTGTTTGGGTTCCTTTCAATGAATCTTGGGGAGTCCCGGACCTCACAGAGAAAGAAGCTCATCGCAGCTGTGTTCAAGCGATGTACCATTTGACGAGAACTTTAGATCCCACTCGTCCCGTGATTGGCAATGATGGATGGGAAAGCACGGCCACCGATATTCTTGGAATTCACGACTATGATGATCAGCCTGAGAGGTTGCTGCACAAATACCGAACGGAAGGAAGCACGGAAGATGTTTTGAGTCGACGTTGGCCAGGTGGTCGAATGCTGACAGTCGAGGGCTATCCCCACGAAGGCCAGCCCATCATGTTGACCGAATTTGGAGGAATCGCCTGCGTGGATCCATCTGATCACGAAGTTCGAAATTGGGGCTATTCCGTTTGTCTGAATGGAGATGATTTGCAAAAGAGATATGAAAAACTTTTGAGCGCTGTCCATCGAATCGAAATTTTTTCTGGATTTTGTTACACCCAATTCACAGACACTTATCAAGAAGCCAATGGACTGTTCACGATGGATCGGAAGCCCAAATTTTCACTGACGGCGATGGCAAGGGCCACGCGGCACAATGATTATTCACGGGGAGAGCTCACGAGCGTTCCCATGCCTCCACCCTTGCCCCTTTTGGAAAACCCACTGCATGAATCAAGAGGTTTGATTTAAAGATGACCATCCAGAAGCAAAGAGAGTTCTTCCCAGCGGTTGTAGCTGAATTCCAATTCAGCATCTAAACCGCGTTGGCGCTCCAAAAGATTCCTGACTTTCTCTTTGTCTTCATAGGTGGCTGAGTCAGACAGAAGAGATGTGATTTCTGATTTTTCTTTTTCCAATTTAGAAATTTGATTTTCTAAAGTTTGCTTTTCTTTCTCCCAGGCCTTTTTTTGATTATTCGAGGGGCCTTTTCGAGCCATTTCGGGAGCTTCGTCTTTAGACGGAGTTTTTCTGATATTTTCTTCCAGCTCTGAAAGAGAACCGGAAGCTTCCTTTAATTTTCTTTCCAAATACTCTTCGTAAGTCAAAATCGAGTGAATGACTCGTGAACCCTGGGAAGAAGGTTCAATTTCAAGGACGCTGTCCACCAAGGGCGTCACAAAATCCCGGTCGTGCGAAACAAGGCAAAGAGTTCCGGTGTAATCCAAAAGCGCATTCAGGAGCACGCCCCGGGACTCGACATCCAAGTGATTGGTGGGTTCGTCAAGGATCAAAAAATTGGAAGGAGAAAGGAGCAATTTGGCTAATGCTACTCGCGCTTTTTCTCCTCCTGAAAGCACTTCACATTTTTTCTCCACAGCTTCGCCGGTGAAAAGAAATGCTCCCGCAATGGCTCGCACTTTGGAAATCGGAAGGTCCGGGGCCACGGCTTCTAATTCTTGCTGGATGGTGTTTTTGAGATTCAAAGTCTCGGCCTGCATTTGCGAATAGTAGCCGACTTTGACCTCGTGACCCAATCGGACTTGGCCCTGGCTGGGTTCTAATTGTTTAGCTAGAAGTTTGAGCAGAGTTGTTTTTCCGGCGCCATTGACTCCGACAATTGCGGTCCGAGTTCCTTTGCGAATCAACCAGTTCAAATCACGAAATAGAGTTTTCTCTCCAAATTGAACAGAGGCATTTTCAACATGGACGACATCTTTTCCGCTATGAGGGGCCGGAGGAAATTGAAAACGGACGCTTTGGCGCTCTTCTGGGAGTTCGATGAGATCCATTTTTTCAAGTTGTTTCAGACGGCTTTGGGCTTGACGAGCCTTTGTGGCTTTGGCCCCAAAGCGGGTCACAAAGGCCTCAATTTCAGCAATTTTGGCCTGCTGCCCTTCGTATTGAGCATTCAAAACTTTGAGGCGCTCTTCTTTTTGCTGGACGTAGGAATCCAAATTGCCTTTGTAACTCCACAATTTTTTTTGATCGATCTCCAAAGTTTCAGTGACGATTCGATTCAAGAAACCGGTGTCGTGACTGATGATCAACATCGCACCTTGAAAGCGTCGAAGGAACTCTTCCAGCCAAAGCAAGGATTCAAGATCTAAATGATTGGTCGGCTCATCCAGCAAAAGAAGATCAGGATCCATCAACAGAATGCGGGAGAGAGCCACTCGCATCAGCCATCCGCCACTGAATTCACTGAGGCGGCGACTGAAATCGGAGGTTTTAAATCCCATTCCTCCCAAAATCGCTTTGGCTCTGGATTCAATTCTGTATTCGTCCAGATTTTCCAGCTCTTCAAGAATGCGACCGTATCTTTCGAGGTCTGACTCCTTTGTTTCAGTGAGAAAAATTTGTTCCAATTCCGCTTTGGCTTTCAAGAGATCATTGCGGCGCCCATCGGTTCTCAAGACTTCCTCGAGAACCGTGTGATTGGCCATTTTCGGAACTTCTTGAGGCAAATAGCCAATAGCCAAATGATTGGCCCGGCTGACTTGGCCCGTGTCGGGATATTCTTGCTCCATGATGATTTTAATCAAAGTGCTCTTGCCAGCTCCATTGGGGCCGATCAAAGCAACTCGGGAGCGATGGCCAATGTGAGCGGAGGCATTTTGAAATAAAATTTTTGGTCCAAATTGTTTGGACAAGTCTTGAATGTGCAGCACGCTCTCCCTTTTACCGGGCTGGAGCGGGCTTTTCAACTTTGAAAGCGGCCCGAGGGGATTGCGTTGCGGTCCTTCAGGCCACTTTTCCCGCAGAATTACTGAATTTGGTTTTCAATCCACGGAATCACCGCGCTGACTTTGCTGTAGACACCATAGTATTTTGGCCGCGCACAGCCCATTCCCCAGCTAACGATGCCAATGAGCCATGTCCTTCCAGATTTTTGAATCACGAGAGGTCCTCCGCTATCGCCTTGGCAGGCGTCCTTGGCTCCTTCCTCATAGCCTGCGCAGATCATTCGATCAGTGACAGGATTGAGATCTTTGTAAACTTCTTCACATTTTTGGTGGTTCACCAATGGCACGTCGACTTTCATGAGTTTGTCAGAAGTTGCATAGGAGCTTTCTCTTATGGTGCCCCAACCCGCGGTTGTTGCCAGGATGGATTCGTCGGAATCAGGAATTTGGAAATTTCTTTTGTTCAATTCGACAGGTTGATATTTTGAAGCACCATCTAGTTGAACCAAAGCGTAATCGTAATCAATGGTCGATCGATCATACTGGGGATGCACGATGACTTTTTTGACTTTGAAGGTTTCGGACTTGGACAGGTCTGATTGCTTGAGCATTCCAATTCTCACGCTGTCGATTCCGCCACCACTCGTGCAATGGGCAGCGGTGAGAACCCAATTTTCTTTCACCAGTGAGCCGCCACAGAAATGACCGTAGTAAGATCTGAGAGAGACAATAAAGGGAAATTCTCCCTCCGAGGCTTCCACACCTCCGACGATTTGCGGATCCCAATTCAAATTCATATCCGCAGCCGGAAGTTCGGCTTTGGCCGTCGTCGCGACTAAGAGACCTGACAGTATAAGGTGGTTCCAGATTTTCATTTGCCCTCCTGTTTCGATTCCAAAATTGGAATCTGACTGCATTTATCAGAAAACGATGTTTTGAGAGCGACAACAGTCAGGCAAAGAGAGTGCGCGAATACATCCTGAGCCATAGAAAACCTTTGGTAGTTGGCAATTTGGGGAACAACTCCCGATTCAAATGAGGAAAGGAAACCGTCAGTTGAGAACATCGTGGCACTGTGATTGCAAAATTATGAGCTGATGGACGGAAAAATTTACGATGAACAAAAGGAGAAGTTTATGAAATTCAAAAAAGCAATCACGCTCTTGTCAGTGCTGTTATTCTCTGGGGGAATTTTTGCGGCCTCTGATACAGACTCCAACCGAAGTGTGACTTCCCAATATTCGACCACAACAAATCGTTCCGGTTGGTTGCCTTCTGTGGGATTGGGTTTTGGTCATTTAGATCAAAGTGGGAATTCAGATGTGGACGGGGATTCGATTGCTGTGACTTTGCTCAGCACTTGGTATTTTGACAATAGCAACTGGCTGGCCGACGCTGGGATCGGAATTCAAAAGCAGTATTTTACGGACAGTCAGCCAACGGCCGGATTGGTGACTTTTTCGGGGCGGTATGAGCTTGCCAGACAGTTTTCCGTGGGACCTGTTCTTGATCTCATGTTCGGAACAACCGAGGATTTCGGATCTGCGAACAACTATTATTCGATGGCCGGCGTTCAAGGTTTCAAAGAAATCAATTTCAGCAATGACCAAATGTTGAGAATTGGTTTGAAATTCACAACCCAGTTCGGAATCAGTGATCAAACGAGCAATCTCATTTCTCTCATTGGCCAGTGGTCTATCGGCTCTGGAAACACTTTTGTTCAAAAGCAAAGATCGGATGTTTCTTTCAACGATTGAGGTCCTATGATTTTTCAGAGTCCGCCGAGATTGACAAAAGAAAACGGTCAGATTCGCCGAGTGGGATTTGAAATCGAGTTCGGAGGATTAAAACTGGATGAGGCCGCCAAGATTATTCAGAAGGTCTGTGGCGGCCAGGTGGTGAAGAAACATCATTTTTCATACTTGGTCCGGGGAACTCGGTTTGGAGATTTCGTGGTCGAATCGGATTCCCATTTTCTTTCCGAAAAAAAATACGAAGAATTCTTTTCTCAAATTGGGATTTCACCGAGATCGGCCGTCGAAGAAAATGTGGAAAAGATCATCGAGACCTTCACAAGCAAACTGCTCCCTTTCGAAGTCTCCATGCCCCCCTTGCCACTTGATCAGATGGTTGTTGCCGAGCAGATCAGAAGAGATATGCAACAACACAGGGCTCTGGGAACGACAATCTCCGTGTTGTCAGCCTTTGGAACTCAATTGAATGTCGAACTTCCGGATCTACAAGTGACGACGATTCTGAGCTACTTGCGCAGCTTTTTTCTCTTGTATGATTGGTTGGCTCAGCAGGGTCATATTGTAATGGCTAGAAGAATTGCACCTTATATCCATCCTTTTTCAAAAGGCTATATGAAGTTTGTTTTGAATCCTTCTTACAACCCTACTATGGAGGAGTTGATGAAGGATTACTTGGAATTCAATCCAACCCGGAATCGACCGTTGGATTTGCTTCCTTTGTTTGCCTACCTGAATCAGCAATTGGTCTTTAACTACCCGGTGGAGAGAAATTTAGTCAAATCTCGCCCAGCATTTCACTATCGGCTGCCGAACAGTGAAATTGATCGGGAAGATTGGTGTTTGGCAGCCGAGTGGAACAAGTGGGTGCAAATCGAACGCCTGTCGGTGGAACGTGACAAAATCGAGCAGCTCAGCCGAGAGTATATTAAGGGTCACGAGTTAAATTTGTTTGCCAAAGGCCCATGGGTCGAACGCACTCGTGAGTGGATTCATGATTTGGGTCAATAAAAGGCCTTGGATTGCGGTAACGGGACCCGAGAGAAGTTCTATTCCCGCATGGTTCTTCATTTGGCTGCAGATTTGGTGGGCCGGAGGAAGGGCCATCTATCTCAAGCCAAACACAGATCTTCCACGGCAGAAAGTTTCTGGCCTTATCTTGGGCGGTGGAGCCGACATTGATCCGGTTCGCTATCGTGAGAAAGTTCTTCCGACTTTAAAACAAGAGTCTCGACAAGTTCGACACAAAAACCGCCATTTCCTCATTCCTGTTTTTGTCTGGCTTTTCCGCAAGATTTTTAGTCTAGAGTTCACGACTTTGAAAGAAGATCAGAAGCGAGACGAACTGGAATTCAATCTGCTCAAAAATTTAATTCCTCAGCGTCTGCCGATTTTGGGAATTTGTAGAGGCGCACAAGTTCTCAACGTTTATTTTGGCGGGACTTTGCATCAGGAAATTGCTGATTTCTATACAGAGCAAGTGCATTTGCACACGATCCTGCCTCAATCGACTGTCTTGATCGAACCTGATAGCAAGCTTTGCAACATTTTGAAGACAAAACACGTGCGAGTGAATTCTTTGCATCATCAATCCGTAAAAACATTGGGCGATAGTCTGAAGATTGTAGCTCAGGAGCCCGGCGGAGTCGTTGAAGCCATTGAACACACAGAACTTCCCTTTGTCATAGGAGTGCAGTGGCATCCCGAATTTTTGATCACTTTTCGCCGACAGAGAAGACTGTTTGAAGCTCTGGTTCGAGAAGCGCGCAAAGCAGAGCCTGTCAGTCTCATGATGGATTCGAAGGTTTCGGCGGGGGCTTAGACGAGCTTTTTGGTCGACGATGTTGGGCCAAATATTCTTCTGTTTTCTGTTCAACCTCTTCAAGTCCGCCGGGAGTGGCTTGAAATGAAGCTCCCAAATCTCCGCGTGGACTGTCTTCATCGGCTTGACGTTCGTAGCCGTGAATGGAGACGTCCAAAGCGTCAGCGGCTCTGTCCATTTGCTCTTTGACGTCGATTTCGCCGCGCATGAAGTCTCCCGGCTCATCTTCCAAAGTGTTCAGATTTTGTGTGATGGCCCCCATTTTATCGTCTTGCTCCTGGCTGGGTGTATTTGGAAAAGTTTGATCTTGATCGGTCAAGATGTCAGATTCATCACCAGGATTCTCCTGAGGCAAGGCTGGATTGCTTTTGGCAAAACCTGGATCGGGATCAGGACGGGGCGACCAGAGAAATTCTTTTCGAGTAATCATAAGACCTCCATAAATTTTTCACCAAGCTGCTTGAAAAAGACCCCAAAACCATCGAGCCACAAAAAAAGTGAGAACAATGATTCCCAAGATCATGAAAAAGAGAATCAGAATCACACTGAAAATAAGAGTTTTGGAAGCGGCAGCCGTGCGGTGAGGATTTGCTAAGTACTGATCCAGCAAACTCAAATTTCGTTGATTGGATTTCCAGATAAAATCAAAGAGATTGCCGAGAAGTGGAATTGTGTCCAGAACATTGTCGATCAAGATATTCAGACCCATTCGAAGAAGAACAGACTGCGGACAACCTAAGATAGCGGCTTTGTAGACGATATAGAGAGAGACAAGATTAGTGGCGAAATCACCAATCCCGGGAACTAAGCCAACGATTCCATCCCAGCCAATTTTCCATCCAAAAGGCAAGCGAAAGCGAGAGTCGAGAAGGTCGGCCAATTCGTTGATTTCTTGTCGAACTCCAGTTTCATGAATCGTTTCAATGGGACTGTCGTACATTTGAGCCATTTGAGTGGATCTCCAAAACAAGACGACTTGCAAAATTGATTCCGAGATCAATGTAGCTGCAAAATGTCGAAAGCTTTTTTATTGGTGAACAGCATGAGACAATGGCTTCAACAAAGGACAATGAAATGACTCAACAAAAAGTTGCAATTCTCGGCGCTTCCTCCAATCCCGACCGGTATTCCTACAAGGCTTTCCATATGCTGAAGCACTATGGGCATCTTCCTGTTCCCGTTAGTCCGAAACTGAAGGATTTAGAGGGGACTCCTGTTCTGGCGTCTTTATCAGACATTCGGACTCCGATTGACACTTTGACAATGTATGTAGGACCCGATCTTTCCAATCAGTTAAAAAATGAAATTTTATCTCTGAAACCCAAAAGAGTGATTTTCAATCCGGGCAGTGAGAATTCAGTTCTCCAAGAAGAGCTTCAGAAGGCCGGAATTCATGTTGTCGAAGCTTGCACTTTAGTTCTTTTAAAAACGGATCAATTTGACAAGGCCTGAAGTTGGTCAAGTTGACCCACGAAGCAGATGCCTCAAGTCAACTCAACAAACTTTTGTTGCTTCAAATTAGAGGGCATGTTTCAAAGAGCGCCAAACCGGTTTTGAGCAACCGGCACAACAATGCTCTCGGGTCAGGGGTGGAATTGTTCCACCCCTGTTTTTTTTGAGCGAGAGTCTTTTGCCAATATCAAGTTCCACTGGGCCAAGTCTCGGGAAATTGCCTGCGGTCTTCGGGAGTTTGGAGCGCTTTCAAAGCATGAGTGTGATCGACGAAGACAAAAGCATCGTAACGATTGGCCAATGAAGTCGGCACGTAGTTGTGTCCCGTGAATTCAAAATCACTTTCATAGACGACTCCAACGGCTCTGTGTCCTTGAACGCCACTGAGAAGAGCATCCTGTTTGGACTCAAGCGGCATATAAAACTGATTTGTCGATAGGGCTTGAGCCACTTGATGCAATTGGTTCTCGATCGAACCTGCTCGAGCTTCCGGAAGTTTCATCACTTCTCCAGGTGCCCCCCAAGCCCTCCCGGCTAAAACTTCTCCTGCATATGTGCCAAACCCTACAAGCTGCACATTTTGAATTCCATATTTTTCCCTCGCTAGGCCGCCCAGATTGATGTACCCAGCTCGAAGCATGTCTGTCGCATGGTAGTCACCAATGTGAGTGTTGTGAGCCCACACAATCGCTTTTGCTTGGGCGCCATGATGATGAAGGAGGTTGTCCAAGATCTGAAGCATGTGCTCATCTCGCACATTCCAAGATTCTTCTTCGCCTTCGAACATGCTGCGATAATATTTTTCAGCATTGCGAATGACCCAGGCGTTTTGGCGAGCGTCCAAGAGGGCCTTTTCGTCCAAAGGACTTTGCTCCAATCGCAATCTTAAGAGTTTGCGAAGGGCAGCGACCACTTCGTCCTGACAGCCTCGTGGGAATTCTGCGAGAGATTTGGCATAGGCTTTTTCATTGCGGCCAAAAGTATCAAAGCACTGGTAAGCTTCCATCAAACTGGAGGCCAAAGCCGGACTGAGCCTGCGGGCATAAGCTCGAACGACCTCAATAGAGTCAAAGAGCGAATAGACATCCAATCCATAAAAATGCCCGCCGTGGACTTTCATCCATTCAATCAGTCTTTCAGATTCTTCATTGGCCCACATCCAAGTGGGCCAGCGATTGAAGGATTTCATAACCTCTTTGGCGCTTTTTCCATTTCCGGTTTCGATATATCGATTGAGACGCCAGCAATCGGGCCAATCGCCTTCGACGGCAATAAATGAAAATCCATGATTTTCAATCAGTCGCTGGGAAATCAAACGTCTCCATTCATAAAACTCGGAAGTGCCATGGGTCGCTTCACCGAGCATGACAATTCGAGAGGATGCTATTTTCTCCACGAGCTGGTCCAGCTGTTGCTTCTGTTTCAAGGGAACCGCGGCTCGAATGATCTCTTTTATTTTTGGAATTTGTTGAGGTGTTTCCATAATTCTCATGAACTTGCAGAATCACTGCCAATTTCGAAGGGGAAGAAATACCACTGTGCCCTGACACTAAGTTCAGTTGTTGAGTGATGAATTTTCGGTTAGATTGTGAAAATGAAAAAATGTCCATGTGGTTCTGAAAAGGAATTTGATCAATGTTGCCGGCCACTTTTGGAAGGCCTCAAGCCAGCGTCCACACCCGAAGAATTGATGCGATCCAGGTATACGGCTTTCGTACTTCAAAAGATGGCTTACATCGAAATGACGACGGACCCGCAAACTCGGCTCGATTTTGACATGAAAGCCAATGAAGACTGGGCTCGCTCTTCCCGTTTTCTGGGTTTGGAGATCTTGAAAAGCTCTCAGGATGGCAACAAAGGTCTTGTCGAATTCAAAGCTCATTTCCAAGTCGCCGATCAAGCTCCTCAAGTTCATCATGAGGTTTCCAAATTTCGCCAGCAGGGGGGAGTTTGGTATTTCCGCGAAGGCAAAATCAAATCTTGATACTCTGCTCTGTCTTTCGGCAGGCGGAATAAAATATGCAAGTCCACTTTCTTAATCGACGATTGGAGGTGGACATGGACACGGAGAAAACCTTTTCGGGTGAAACGGTTTCCTGTTGGATGGAAGTAGATCCTTTTTTGCCCCCTCAGGGACAAAAAGATTCTTCTTGCGAAGTGTGTATAGTCGGAGCAGGTATCGCCGGTCTGACCACCGCCTACCTACTGGCCAAAGAAGGTCGCTCCGTCATCGTCGTCGATATGGGCCCCCTTGCGGGTGGGCAAACAGGTCGCACCACGGCTCATTTGACTTGGGCCATGGATGATCGATTTTTCAATTTGATTTCCTATCATGGTCATGAAAAAGCTGCTCTCATAGGACAGAGTCATCAGGAAGCGATTGATCTTATCGAGTCCATCGTCGTCGACGAGATGATCGATTGTGATTTTCAAAGGCTCGATGGATTTCTCTTTTTAAGCCCTGAACACGAAGTCGAATTTTTGGAAAGAGAGTTTGAGGCTATTCAGAAACTTGGGTTTCAAAATGTCGAGTTGAAAACGACGATTCCACGCATTCCATTCGAATCAGGACCGACGATCAAATTTCCCAAGCAAGCGCAAATTCACCCAATGAAATACATGAATGGACTGGCCAATGCGATTGAGAGATTGGGAGGTCAAATCTACACTCATGAAAAAGTTGAAAAATTGCAGGACGGGCGACCCACCCGAGTCACCTTGGCCAGCGGATTTGAGATCACTGCTCAAAAACTTGTCGTGGCAACCAATACTCCCATCAATGATCGATTTGCCATTCACACCAAGCAAGCTCCTTATCGAACTTATGTCGTGGCCGCGATGATACCCAAGGACAGTGTGCCTTTGGCTCTGTATTGGGACACTCAGGATCCCTATCATTATGTGAGAGTGGCCGCCGACGAAAAGTCAGACATTTACGACATGCTGATTATTGGTGGGGAAGATCGCAAGACGGGACAAGATCACGATTATTTCAAACATTTCTCTCGTCTGGAAGAGTGGGCTCGCCGGCACTTTCCAATGATTCTTTCTTTTCAGTACCGGTGGTCAGGGCAAATTTTTGAGCCTATGGATGGAGTCGCCTATATTGGAAAAAATCCAGGCGACGAAAATGTCTTCGTTGCGACGGGAGATTCAGGACAAGGCATGACTCACGGAACGATTGCGGGAACTTTGTTGACAGATTTGATGCAAGGTCGCTCCAACCCTTATGTGGAAATTTATGACCCTTCTCGAATCACAGTTGCGGCAGGCATTGAATTTTTGAAAGAAAATATCAATATGGCCTGGCAGTACACGGATTATATTAGGCCCTCGGAGATTGACGATATTCAGAAAATTCCCCCCGGAGAAGGGGCCGTCGTTCTCAAAGGCATGAAAAAATGTGCCATTCATAAGACCCATGAAGGAGAGTTGATTGAGCTATCGGCGGTCTGCACCCATCTGGGCGGCATTGTCCATTGGAATCCTGTTGAGAAATCTTGGGATTGTCCATGTCATGGATCTCGCTTTGCAATTAACGGCGAAGTGATCACGGGGCCCGCTGTGCACGCGCTGGAAGGGGCCGACAAAGTGCACATCAATCTCAATCACCCAACCGCTGTCAGCTCAAAAGTCGATTATCCTGAATCTTCTTCCTCAAAGAATAGGTAGACAGGTCCCGGCTTTCTTTCTATTAGTGAAAGCATGAGAAACAGAGAAATTGTGAAACTGGTGGCTGGCTTTCGCCGATTCCGGGATAAGTATTTCTACAAGGAATCTTCGGTCTATCAGAGATTGTCGCAGGGGCAGAATCCCAAGACATTGATCATTGGTTGCAGCGATTCGCGTGTCGATCCTGCCATTATTTCTTCTGCCTCTCCGGGGGAACTTTTCATTGTCAGAAATGTGGCCAACCTGGTTCCGCCTTATGAACATGCCAATACAGGTCGACATGGGGTGAGCGCTGCCATCGAGTTTGCGATTGTGAATTTGAAAGTGGAAAATGTGATTGTGTTGGGGCACCGACAATGTGGCGGCATTCGAGCCCTGATGAGTGGCCAACAAAAAAAAGACGGCAGCTTTGTTGGAATGTGGATGGAAATTGCTCAGTCCGCTCGTGACCGAGTTTTGCAGAAATTCTCTGATCAAGATTTTGAAGTTCAATGTCGAGAGTGTGAAATGGAAGCCATTGTCACTTCGATTGCCAATCTCAAGACCTTTCCCTTTGTGCAAGAAGCGCTTGAACAGCGCCAGCTCAATATCCTAGGAGTTTATTTCGATTTGGAACAAGGGACTCTGCGCGAATTTGACGAAAGTCTGCAGGGCTTTAAAACCCTTGAGATCGAATAGTTTTAGTGGCTCAAATTAACTCTTTGATGGTCGCCTGTCGAGCTGTGAGCGCCTCCCAAGATTGAGTTTTTGAAATTGGCAAGCCGAACAATCAATTTGGATGGAGAGTCCCAGTACTCGGCACTTTCTACTCGAACCCGGATGAGAATTAAATTGGGATCTTCCAGGCCTTGCGGGAACCAAGTTTTGAACATGGATTTCCACAAGGACTTCATTTTTTGCCGATCGGAAATGAGTTCAGCCCGGCCGGAAACTGACACGTATTTGTGGTTTTCAGGTGAAGAAAAAGCGACATTGACGTGTTGATCCTTTTCGATGGATTTTATTTTTCCTGAGCTGCGACTGGAAAAAAACCAAAGGTCACCCTCAGATTCCAGCTCGCCTGCGGCCATTGGTCGGCTGTGCAAACTGCCATCTCTGTCGACAGTTGTGAACATGGCAAACTGAATATCTTGAATCAATTCACCAAGTTTGCGGATGTTCTCTTCAGGCTGTAGGGGTTTGGATGTTTTCACTCTCTCCTCCTCATTGCTAATATTTTAAGCTTTCCGCTTTTGAAGGGGTGAGAAAAGAACCTGTATTTCAATAGGGTCTCAAGTCAGATTGACCTCAAATAATGCGAAGCATTTGAGCACAAGCATCAAACGAAAAAGTTGAAGTTCGGGCAAAACTCAAAGAAATTGCAGCCATGATGGACTCGATTTCAACAGTTGAAAATTTGAGCGGCAAAAATGTTCTGGTTGTTGAGGACGTTCTCGACAACCAAATGTTGACCAAACTGTATCTGGCTCGCAAAGGCATGAAAGTCGCTTTTGCCAACAACGGGGCTGAAGGCGTGCAAAAAGCGCTTGCAGATCATTTCGATGTCATTCTCATGGATATGCAAATGCCCGTCATGGATGGATACACAGCCACTCGTAAATTGCGAGAGCAGGGCTTTCATAAACCGATCATTGCGCTCACGGCTCATGCGATGAAAGAAGATCGGGAAAAATGTCTTGCAGCTGGCTGCGATGACTACCTGACAAAACCTTTGGATTCTGGAGTGCTTTATTCAGCGATTTCGAAAAGTCTGACGGAGCCGCCAGTTCATCACTAGATTTCTCAATTCTTGGGAAATAAGAGTTCAAATTCCAAAGGCGCTTGAGAAACCAATTTTTCGCTCGATGCCAATGTCATTTCTGAGCAGTGCAAAGCCATGCGATTGAATCCATAAAGTTGCTGAATTTTGGAATTGTATTTCGGATTTCCGTAGCGCGAATCTCCGATCAGGGCATGGCCGGATAGCACACAGTGCTTTCGAATTTGATGTTGTCGACCGGTGCGAATATCAAACTCCATCCAAGAAAAATAAGCCGAGGATTTCAATAATCGAAAATGAGTTTCGCAATTCTTTCTGTCTTCCACTCGGCCGGCCGGATTTTTCCATCCTTCGCCTTTGTCCGAAAGCGGAAGCAGCCAAGTTCCCTTTTCGGGCAAGCGACCTGCGACAACACCTTGATATAATTTTTGAACTTCTTTGTTTTGAAAAAGTTGGGCAAGTTCCGCCGCTTTTTTTTCATTGAGTGCAAAAACCTGCAAGCCGCTCGTCTCTTTGTCCAAGCGATGCACAGGAAAAAAAGTGGTGGACCGAATTTGCTGACTCAATTCGGAAATTAAATTCGAGGGACCTTCGTCATTGTGGACGGAAATTCCCGCAGGCTTGTCCACAACGATCCAGTCTTTTTCTTGGCGAAGAATGGAAATCATTTTTGCAGAAGGGCGGCGACTCCCATGCCTCCCGCCGTGCAAATTGAAATCAGTCCTCGACCTGAGCCTTTTTCCGAGAGCATTTTTGCCAGTCCTGCAACAATTCGCGAACCTGTGGCGGCAAAGGGATGTCCGATAGCAACGCTTCCGCCTTTGACATTCATTTTGCTGAGATCAATGGAGCCCAGGGCCTCTTTGCGTCCCAGGCGTCGACGGCAGTATTCGGGATCTTGCCAAGCTTTCAATGTGCAAGCCACTTGTCCGGCAAAAGCTTCATGAATTTCGTAGAAATCAAAATCTTGCAAAGTCAGATTGTTTCTCTCCAAGAGCTGAGAAACGGCAATTGTCGGAGCCATCAAAAGTCCTTCGCCATGGACAAAATCGACAGCAGCGACTTGGCAATCCACGAATTCCGCCAAGACAGGCAATTGATGGCGACGGGCGTAGTCTTCTGAGGCCAAAAGAACAGCCGAAGCTCCGTCCGTCAAGGGACTTGAGTTTCCTGCTGTGAGAGATCCTTTGCCTGAGAAATCAAAAGCGGGTTTCAATTTGGCCAACTTTTCCAGGGAGGTGTCGGGACGAACGCTCAAATCCTTTTCGACATTTTTAAATTCAATCAACAGGTCTTTGTGAAAACCTTGTTCATAAGAGCGAGCCGCATTCTGATGGCTGGCCAAAGCCAAGCGGTCTTGCTCTTCACGAGAAATTTTCCATTCTTGCACCATCAACTCGCAGTGCTCGCCCATGGATTTCCCCGTGCGAGGTTCACGCACAGCCGGAAAGCTTGGTTTCAAGTCTCCCGGAGTGATTTTCATCAAACTCAAAATTTTCTCCACAGCTGTCCCAGCTTTGCGAGCCTCCATCAATTTCCATGAAAATTCTTTTTGAAATTCGATTGGCAAATCGCTGTTGGTGTCGACTCCGCCGGCGATGCCGGCTTCAATTTGGCCCGAGGAAATTTTCAGGGCAATGTGATTGGCGGCTTCCAAGCTGGTGCCACAAGCGCGTTGCAAATTGTAAGCAGGAGTGTCGGGATGCAGGCCACTGCCAAGCACGACTTCTCGAGTGAGATTCCAGTCACCCGAATGCATCATCACGGAGCCGGCGGAAACGTCGCCCAAAAGTCGCCCTTCAAGACCGTATTTGCGAACAAGATTTTGCAAAACGGCTGTCAACATTTCCTGATTGGAAACCCGTGAATAAGGACCG